>Ga0209489_106818_pt1 | contig 17843 bp, 10 predicted proteins | sample SiratrowhiteBW_FD_187527 | JGI IMG/M metagenome (GOLD analysis project Ga0209489, IMG submission 187527) | Root nodule microbial communities of legume samples collected from California, USA - Siratro white BW (SPAdes) (version 2) | ecosystem: Host-associated > Plants > Roots > Nodule | place...
ATATATATATATATATATATATATATATATATATATATATATATATATATATATATATATATATATATATATATATAAAGAAGAGTCTAACTCTCAATTCAAATAAAAGGAAAACATTGATTGTTGTGTACAAGTTATACCCTTCAACTCACTCATTAAATATATTATGTGTATTTTTAAAAATTCCTCCTTGTGTTTTTAACTATCTCTTCTTATCTACAAAATTGACACCTATAATAAGAAGTTTACAAAAATATATTATTAAATGACTGAACTACCCTGAATAAATTAATTATGTTTTAAAATTATGTATTTTGGGTATTTTAAAATACCTCTTTACATATTTTGAACTCACTCCCTCTGCAAAGATAATGAACCTAAGTGTATAAATTGATAACAAGTAATCCAAATCACTAAACTACTTACCTGACTTGTAATAAGAAGTCTGTTCTGAATGATTTTTATGCACTTATCATATATATAATTAAAAAAATTTAATTCTTAAAAAAATACTACAAAAAGTTATTTAAAATTTTCTTAATATAAAATTTGTTAAATTTAATTATATAGACACGTTTTTACCATTACAAGTATCTTTGAGGAGATAATAAATTCATCCATGGATTTGTATTACTAGAACACTTTGAGTCATAATTAAGATTTCTTAAACTTTAATATGGATGAATTGTTAGAGTTACTACAATAGTTTTTGGAAAGATAATGAGTTCATTGGTAGATATGTGACTTTTGTTTATCTTTTAATAAGATAATCAGTTCATTGGTGGATATGTGACTTTTGTTTGTATTACTACAACATTCTTAGTCAAAATTGTAAACTTTGAATCACAGGTCACCTAAGTAGCTTGATGGTTTGGATTATTCCTTATCAATTCAAAGCACTCAGGTTCGAACCTGTACCCAAATAAAGCCCAACAACAAGTATATTGAGGTATTCCAAAATACCTCTTCTTTCTTAAATTATATATATAATTAAGAGTAAGATAAAATAATTTTATATACTATAAACTTATTGTGTCAGGTCACCTAATCCAAAAAATATAATTTTTTAAAGCACATATTTAATTCATCCAATATAATTGAACCATTTGATTATATATTATTAAAATATAATTTGGTATTCTGAAATGTCTTTTTATTTTCCTAACTCTCTTCTTCTTATCTATATATCTATATGGTGGTTGGAACTTGTAAAAAGTAGTTTACAATACTTAAAATAATTTCATCTTATATATGAAATTAATAGAAATATATTATTAAAAAAATCACTAAAATGATTTAATATATATTATTTAAATTTCCACGTCTATTTAAGTGTGTTTTTTCATTCTCAACATGACTAAAATATTTTAAAATATTATATGTAATTAATAATGAAAAAATGTCATATTATTTTATTGAAAATAAATAGTAGAATTAAATAATCAATTTATTGATAAAAATAAAATATAAATTTTTAAAATTATAAAAATCTTAAATTATATTTTCTATGAATTAAATTTGATGTTAAGTTATACTTAAGTGTATTCATTTTTATTATTTTGTACTTATTAGTCACTTCAAGACATAGATATCCTTAACCATCTTCTGTTTAAAGCAACTTTGTATTAATGTTTATTTAGGTTTTTTTTCGTTAAATGAAAAAACATATATTCTCACATTTTTTTTTCATTGAAATATTATTGAAGTAATATGAATTGGATTTACTATATGTTTCTATGTTTAATTTTATGAAGAGTCAAAATTTAAAACATTTTCATATCCATCTACCTTCTTTTAAAACATACGAAATACTACATAATTTTTTTTAAATTCTCTTAATATAAGATTTTTTATATTTAATATGAAATTGATTATCATTGGTACAATTATCTTGGGATACAATATTGGTGGATTTATGATTTTTATTGGTGTTACTACAACATTCCAAGTTAATGGGATTGATTACTCCTTATCAATTTAAAACACTAGTTTGTTTGGAAACACGGAGACAAGAGAAAATGAGTTAAAAAAATAATGAGGTATTTCAAAAAAGTTTTTATTAAGAAATATTGAAAATATAATTTTTTAATTATATATATTTAATTAAGATTAATTATAAACTTTTTGTTACATCTTATCTAGATAATTTGATAGTTTGAATTACTTTTTATCAATTCAAGTACTTAGGTTTAAAACTTGTATATGAGAGATAATGAGTTTAAGAAAAGATAATAAATATAATTTGTTTAAATACCTCTTTTATAGTAATCTTGAAAATATAATTTTTTTAAAGCACATATTTAGTTAGTCCAATATGCTTGAGTCATTCGATTATATATACCTTCAAAATATAATTTTATATTTTAAAATACTTCTTTATCTTCTTACCTCTCTCCCTCTTGTTTAGATGGTTGAAACTTATAATAAGAGGTTTATAATACTTAAAATAATTTTATCTTATATATCAAATTAATAAAAATATATTATTAAATGACTAAATTATATTGAATAGATTAATTGTGTCTTAAAAAATATCTATTTCTGATATTATTTTATGATATTCTAAAATACTTCTATATTTATTTTTAACTCATTTTTTCTATAGATGTCAAGAATCTAAGTGCTTAAAATTTTAAAGAATAGCCTAATCATTAAACTACTTAGATGATGTGTAATAAGAAGTCTACACTACATAAATGATTTGCTTACTCTTAATTATATATAGTTAAAAGATTATATTTTTAAAATTATCAAATAAAAGGTATTTTGAAATACCTCTTTATGATTTTTAGAACTCATTTTTTTTTTCTTCAGGTTTCCAACCTAAGTATTTGAATTGATCAAATTACTAAGGTGACCCGTATTAAAGAATTTACAATATATATTTTTAAATATAATTCAAATCTTAAAATTATAATTTTAATTCTGAAATACCTCTTTATGATTTTTAATTTTTTTCTGTTTACAATTTTCAAACCTAAGTATTTGAATTAATAGTAATTCAAACCATCAAACTACTAAAATGATTCCTAACCAGTTTATCATATATAAAATTAACCATTTCTAAAATCTAATTTAGAATCAAATTTATAAAAAAAATTATATTACTTTTTATAATGTAACCTGGTAATGAACATTCTTAACTATAATGAGTTTATTTTATTTTATATTATTAGTTATATTAAAATGCATAAAAAATAATTAAAAATATGTGATTCTAGTATTCACATCCCAAATGACTTATATGTTCGTTATTATATTAGATTGAGTTTCATCGATTTTATTGCACAATTCGATTAAATTATTTAAGATTGGTTCATATAATTTTTCTACCAAATCTAAAATTTGAAACAACTTGAATTTAGATGGATTGAATTAATGGTACCTAAAAAATAAAAGAAAAATATTTATAATTGTTGAAATATATTTTTTCTTTTATAATGCATTGTGACTTAAATATTACATGTGCTCTTTGATAAAATAATGGATTGTCAATCAATTAAATCAAAATTTAAGCTAAAAAAGATATATACATGAGATGAAAAGTGTCGCAACCGGGATCACGACAGTGCGATCAAAAATTATTTTTAAAAAAATATTTAAATAGAGATTGGAGTTGTCACCATAGTTTATTATGGAAAATCATAGAAAAACCAAAAATAAAAATGTATACGAACCAGATTCAAAGATTTGGGAGTCGGTTACGTGTGAGGAAGGTATTAGCACCCCCACAACGCCTGTCCTAAGACGGTACCTTTAATAAAATGAATAGAAATAAGTGTGGTTTTACAAAATTTCATTTTTCCCAAATAATAACAATAATAATACGAATAAAGACAAATAAAATAACGAAACAAACAAATATAAAAAACTAAACAAATATATAAATAAGAAAAAGAAAACACGTTAATAATCATAATACAAATAATAAGAATTATGCAAATAAAAATAATAAGCAAAAATAAAACAAATAAACATATATTTTTTTTTATTTTTTTGGGCCCGACAAGGATTGACCTTGGTCCTGCGTATCTCTCTCCAAGATAGAAAATCAGGGTTTATGTAGTTCTAATTTAAAAATTTGTTGGATGACGTTTGATATTTTTTAGCTTATGAATATTTTCTTTTATTTTTGGCACTTTATTTTATATAATTGTTTTTTAATTATTTTCTATTTTATTATTTTTTTCTTGATAATTGTTTATTTAAAGGAAACTCATGACAAGAGTTTTTTTTATATTTAAAAATGTTTATTAAAAAACTATTTTTATTTTAATTTGAGAAAGGAACTAATTTTTATTTTCTTAAAGAAATTATTTTTATACTTTTAAAAAAACATATCCTTTTTAATTTTTTATGCATTATTTTTGAAAAAAAAATAACTATTTTTCATATTAAAAAAACTTTTTTATTTTATTTTATTTTTAAATTGTCTTTATATTTTATTTTCGAAAAACATGTTTCTATTACCTTATTTTCGAAAAAAAAATGTTTTTATATTTATTATCGAAAAGACATGTTTTTATATTTATCTCATTTTTACTATTTTTGAACATGTTTTATCTTTATTATTTTAGGACTGTTTTGAAACTTTTTACCTTTTTATTTTGAAAATTTATACTTTTTATATTTTTTCAAGAACTATTAATTTATTAAATTTTAGAAAGCACTTTTGTTCGTTCCTCGAAAATTGGAAAATGTTTTATAATTTATTATTATTATTATTATTTATTTTTTAAAAATGAAAGAGACAAGAGATGAACCTCAGGATATCATAATAACCATCAAACAGAGTAACCACATGTATGTGATAAGTATATAACACAGAGTAAATAGAGCGGACTAGTTGAAGATCCTCCAAAAGCACATTCCCTTCTTCTCTGAACTCTCACCTTCAAATGATCTACTCACTAATATTTATGACCCTTTTTAGTATCTCTAGTATTTCTCGTGTTTTTTTCACGTGTATCCACTTGCTCACTATGCATATTTATACTAATTCTAGTCAGTCCACTCTTAATTCAAATTTTAAATCCCTTAATTCTTAATTATTCCCACTTAATTATAATTTGTGAACTGCCAATTGATTATTCTCTTTTAATTCATATTCAAATAAATTAATTCCTAATTATCCCCACTTATGACACCTAAATAAAAATGGGCACTTGTACCATTATTTGGGAATAAATGGGGAATATTAGAGGTAATGTGGCTGAAACATTTTATTATTATTTTTTAATTCATTTTTTCTTTATTGTTTTTTCCATTTTTACATTTATTGAAATCAACCTAAATAACACAACAATAGAAATAAATACTTAAACCTTTTTTTTATTTTATTTTAATAATATTATTATTTTGAAATATATATTTATTATCATTATTTTTTTTTTACTTTTTGAAAAATAAAACAAATCATCTAATAACTATTTTAGAACATTAACCAAATGGAGCCTGTAAAATAAAAAGGATGAGCATAACAATTCAAAAAGAAAATGCACCAATTATTAGACAATCAGCATTTAATTGAAAATCATCAACATGTAATCACTATTAAGCAGAATCGTTTGCAATTAATCATAATAATAATCAGATCAACTATTTAAATTTCTAGCCTTTCTAAAATTTTTAAATTTATTTTCAATTAATTTTTGTATCATTGATGGGCATCAGAAAAGGCAAGCAAAAAGAGAGAGAATGTGACATGACAACACTTTAATGACAATTTTATTTTTATTATTATTATTATTTTAACAAATTTTTAATAAACTGATTTTCTTTACTTTTTTCCCTTTTTATGAATTTTATTTTAAAACTTTATTCATAAAATATAATGGAACCAAAACTCTTTCTTTTTGTTTAAATAATAACACACATTTTTATTTAATTTTATATTATTTTATATTTTTGAATAATTTTATTTGCCTGGACGAAATTGGGTGTTGACAGTTGCTCCTCCTTACTTAAATTTTACCAGATGATCTGAACTTATGAAGTTCAGATTATCTGAGTAAAAGATAAGTAAGGACAAAAACACTAATTTCGTTCGATTATGAAAATAAAAGAAAATAAAATAAATGCATGGATAGAGGCCGAGACCTTGTATTAAGATGAGAGGGTCACGTACCTTGAACTGACGTTGTACTGAGACGAGAGGGTCGTAAATTTTGAATTGAAATGACCTTGTACTGAGACGAGAGGGTCGTAAAATTTGGATTGAACTGACCTTAACGAGAGGGTCATTGTTCTTGATTTTGACCTTGTACTAAGACGAGAGGGTCGTTGTTCTTCATTTTGACCTTGTACTGAGATGAGAGGGTCGTTGTTCTTGATTTTGACCTTGTGCTGAGATGAGAGGGTCATTGTTCTTCATTTTGACCTTGTACTAAGACGAGAGGGTCGTTATTCTTGATTTTGACATTGTACTGAGACAAGAGGGTCGTAAAATTTGGATTGAACTGACCTTGTACTGAGACGAGAGGGTTGTTGTTCTTGATTTTGACCTTGTACTGAGACGAGAGGGTCGTTGTTATTCATTTTGACCTTGTACTGAGATGAGAGGGTCGTAAAGATTGATTTTTGAACTGACCTTGTACTGAGACGAGAGGGTCGTTGTTCTTGATTTAGACCTTGTACTGGGACGAGAGGGTCGTAAAATTTGGATTGAACTTACCTTATACTGAGACGAGAGGGTCCTTATTCTTGATTTTGACCTTTAACTGAGACGAGAGAGTCGTTGTTCTTGATTTTGACCTTGTACTGAGACTAGAGGGTCATTGTTCTTCATTTTGACCTTGTACTGAGACGAGAGGGTCGTAAACTTTGATTTTTGGACTGACCTTGTACTGAGACGAGAGGGTCGTTCTTGATTTTGACCTTGTACTGAGACGAGAGGGCCGTTGTTCTTGATTTTGACCTTGTACTGAGACGAGAGGGTCGTTGTTCTTCATTTTGACCTTGTACTGAGATGAGAGGGTTATTGTTCTTCATTTTGACCTTGTACTGAGACGAGAGGGTCGTAAACTTTGATTTTTGGACTGGCCTTGAATCAGAAGGTCATTTATCTAAATCTGAGACCATGCATCAGAGGGTCATATATCTGAATCTCACACCATGCATTAGAGGGTCATAACTCTTTATCTGAGACCTTGAAGCGAAGGGTCATATATCTAAATCTGAGACTGTGCAACAGAGGGTCATAACTCCTTATCTGGGACCTTGAAACAGAGGGTCTTTTATCTGAATTCGAGACCTTGAATCAGAGGGTCATATATCTGAATCTGAGACCGTGCAACAGAGGGTCATGTACCTTCATTAAATCTCTGAACAATGTCACTAAGATTATACCATCATGTTTTAAAATGCGAAAATACGACATTGAGTCTTTTCCTTTAATAATATCTTTTGTTGATTTGCATGAAGTTTAATTTTTCCTTGTTGAAAGATGTATGTTGGATGCATGACGATACATGAACTTTTTTTTATTCATTTATTCTGAAGAATGCATTTATAAATACATGAAATTTGATTTTTTTTAGAATATATGTTAAAATTGTAAAATAAGGTTTAGACCCTAGTTCAAGAGGGGGGTGAATTGAACTTTCAAAAACTTTTCGCAAATCTGATTTGTTCTTGATGTAGAGAATGAAAATTCTTGATTCAATCAATTAATTCGTGTAATTCTGGACTGTCCAATAAACAATCAATTGTGCACAACGGAAATTATTGAATATAAACCCAGAAAAATAGTTTCAGTGTAGAAATGTTTTAACCCAGATTCAATATGATTAAACACAATCCAGTAAATTAAAAACAATCCAGAAACACAGTTGATTCAGATATATGAAAACAGATGTTCAGAATATAATCAACTATATGATCAGATTTTAATCCAGTCAATTTAAATGATGACAGCAGTTGAACAAAAGAAATCAAGAAGAGTAGGGAGAAAAGCAAGAACACAGAATTTTTATCCTGGTTCACCCTTCCACAAGGGCTACGTCCAGTCCTTTCCAAACTAGCAAATATTTCCACTAAACAGGTCACAAGATCAGTTTACAAAACTTGCTCCTAGCAAGTTACAAACTGCTCCCAGCAGTAAACCCACACCTTACTGAACCCCTCAGCTAGTGTGTAACCAGTGCAGAAACCCATTGCACCAGAACACTTGTAGTCCGCAAGCAACACTGCTCCCCGCAACACTCACCCTCTACTGAACCCCTTAGCAGATGCGAGACCAGTGCAGAAACCCACTGCACAAACTCAATTACAAACCCAGTAATTGAAAACAGCAAACAGATTACAGATCAACAAGATCAGAAGAAATAACAGAGTACTTCTACACAAAACAGATTACAAAGAATGAAGATAAGGTGTAGAAGACTTAGCTTTGGTCCAGAACCAAAGTAGCAAGAACCTCACTTCAAGGATGCTTTAAAGATTCACGTTCTTGGAGGTTTTTGGATTTTAAAAGCTTTGCCAAAATGACGATCGTACAAAAGGGGCAATATCTCTCTTAGAAAATCTCAAGGAATGCTTTTCCAAAGTTTTTGTTAACTGAAAATGATATTGTGCAATCCTTTAAATACCCAAATCAGTTTTAAAAACAGCTTAGTTGTCACAATTCAATTAATTGAACAAGCCATTCAATCGATTGAATTTGACCGTTAGTTTGACCCAGTCAAAGGTTTCAGTTGTAACAAAAATAACTGTATTTCAATTTTAACAAAAATAACTGTCACATTCAATCGATTGTTTTAGGAATTCAATTGATTGAAAAACTTTTTTCCAGCAAAAACATTTTGGGTTATTTTTATTAAAAACAGTTTTAATAAAAATATTTGTAAATCTTTTTAGCACCTCAGAAGTGATGAACCATGCCACTCACGCTTAAGGACTAAGCTAATCACCAACACACAAATCCAACTAAGGACCAAGACCTAATCACCCAACTATCTTCATGTTGGCATAAAGTCTTCACTTGAACAATTCTGATCCAGGTTGGTTCCAACAGATTCTTTATGAGGCAGTCTTCATCAGCTTCACATGCTAAGCCTTGGTGCTCACGATATTGACTTCATTAAATCACATGCTTAGCCTTGGTGCTAACAAAAATGCATGAAAATTGTTTGAATATGAATTTTTGATTTTGTTCTTTTTGAAAAATGCATATAAAAATGCATGAAATTTGTTTTTTTTTCCTTGATGAATGCATGAAAATTTTAATTGAATTTGAAAATGCATGTTTGAATGAATGAAATTTGATTTTTTGTTATTTTTTTTAATGATGCATGGAGTTTTTAATTGAATTTGAATCTTTAGTTTGAATAAAAATGCATGTTTGAATGTATAAAATTTTATTTTTTGTTCTTTTTAAAGAGTGCATTTATGAATGCATGAAAGTTTGTGAATTTTTTGAATGAAAATGCATGTTTGGGTGCATGAAATTTGATTTTCTGTCCTTTTTGAACAGTATTTATGAATGCATGAAATTTGTTCTTTTTTTGAGTGAAAAATGCATGCTTGAATGCATGAATTCTTTTTGTCTTTTTGATTTTGTTCTTTTTTTCTAAAAGAATGCATTTAAGAATGTATAAAACTTGATTTTTTTTGTTTTATTTTTTTTTAAGAATGCATATATAAATGCATGAAATTTGATTTTCTTTTGTTTTGTTATCTTTGAAGAATGCATGAAACTTTGATTTTCTTTTGTTTTGTTATTTTTGAAGAATGTATATATAAATGCATGAAACTTTGATTTTTTTTGTTTTATTATTTTTGAAGAATGAATGTATAAAATTCGATTTTCTTTTGATGAATGTATATTAAAATGCATGAAATTTTATTTTTTTATTATTTTGAATGAAAATACATGTCTGAATGTATGCAATTTTATTTTTGATTTTCTTGGATGATAATGCATATATTAAAGCATGAAATTCTATTTTTTCATTTTTATTTTCTCGAATGATAATGAATGAAATTCTATTTTCTTGAATGATCATTTTCGATGCTAATGTATGTACAAATTTTTTTAAAATGATTTTACAAATGATGATTTTTTCAGTGAACTTTTCAAAGACAACGTTTCAAAAAGATATGTACTAATTTTTCAAAAGAGAAGATATGTACAAAAGATATTTTCAATGATTTTCAAATGTTTCAAAATTTATGTACAATGGAACATTTTCAATGATTTCTTCCAATGTTTATTCAAAAAGTATATACAAAGATTTTTTGAAATATATATTTTTTTATGTACATTGAAAATGATTTTCAATGATTTTTTTGTTTAAATACATATGTACAAAGAATTTAAAAGATCTCAAGAATATGTACAAACTTCAAAGTGAAAATATGTTGCAAAGTTTTATTTTTCTTTTTCTAGATTCCACTGTGTAGAATCAGAAATTCTTGGTAATCATTGAATTCACTAGATATCAACTTTCATTTTTGAAAATCTATTTAATTCCATTTTTTTAAGAAAATCCAAGATCATTTGAAGCTAATGTCAACATGGTGTAGCCATCAACTTTCCTTTTGAAAACACTGCTTAGATGCAGGCTTGAATCCATTGGTAAAAGGGTAAGTATTTAGGGAGTTTGAGATATTTGAAAGATGTTGGGAAGCAAATCTTTGGACAGGACTGCCCCAATTTAGGTGCCCTAATTTTGGCGTATTGGGCTGGCTATGTTGGCTTTAAACTTGGAGGGTATAAACAACCTGGTTCAAAAGAAAATAAGGGTAGTGTAAACGACTCTTCATGAAGGGAAATGGGCTTTGCAATTGCCCCAGTTTGTATGTACAAAGGAAGTGATGAGATTTGTGTGAGGGATTGCTTTGTCTTGGTAAAGTGAAAAAAAAATTGGAGTAATAAGGGTACGGATGAAACTGGATTGCCCTAGTGTTGTATGAGGGATGACAAAGGTACTGAAAATATGATTGCCTCCAATTGGTATCTATAATGTGATATATGTGAGGAAAAGCAAGATCAGATGCCCCAGTGTCACTTCTGATGTTTCATTATCAGTTGAACTGTGTATAGATGACTCTCTCCTGAAAAAGACATTCTAGTATACTTCTTTTTTTTTTCATTTTTCATTTCTTTTTAACACGCATCATCGGTCACGTTCTCTTGTTATAAAGCTAAACTTTATGAAAATCATTGCAATCATTCAACAATAAATATGGACTTATTAGGCTTGTAACGTGACCAAGGTTACAGGGTTGTGAAGAAAAGGATATAAAGGCTCAAAAAATATTTTTTTTTGGTTTTATTTTTAAACAAGGATCATCAACCAAATGTTGTAACCAACCAAGGTCATCTTCCATTAGCTTTTTGTATCATGTACCTTTTTTCTATTTTCTTTCTCATTAGGGAGTCTGTATTGTACTCTCTATTTGATGAACTTGAGAATATCTTTTTTTTACTTCTTTTCTTTCTTTCTTTTTTTCTCTTTTTTTTTTCAATTTTTTTCCTTTTTTCTTTTTCATATTTTTTCTTTTCTTGAGAAGCTTTCAATGTACTCATTGTCTGATATGCATGTTCTTTTAGGCTTTCAGGATCTTTTGATGATACTCCTTTCTTGATGAATTAGGAGCTTTGACATATAAATTATTTTTGAATTTCTTCTATCAAAACCTTATACTATACTTCAGATTATTGATGATCCTCATTTGGGGTATTTGAAAGAAATATATTTTTTTCTCAAAGAGGGTACAAAGAATTTACAAAAGTGTTTTGGCTATAGAAACATAACCATATATCATTTTGAATCATGATTGCTTGATTTTCAAAGAGTTTTACAATGGAACAAAATTAATGACTTCTGACACGCACATTTTTTTTATTGTCTTATCTTTTGCTTAGATCGCTCTTTTGGGTTTTCAATCTAAAGGACTTTTTTTTCAAATGCCCCCGAAGAATAGAGGTAGGAGATTGGTCAACTAATAGAAAACTGACATTCTGCCTAGTGTAAAAATATTCTTAGGTAATGGTAACCATTTGGATAATCCTTTCATTTGAGAATTTTGGGAATCCATGAAATTTTGGAAAAGCTTGGTAATTTTGGGAAAGACAATAGGTAACAAACACCGTGTATGCAAATGTTTCCTTAGAAAAGTTAACTTTTACCTTCATTAACATTTTGCTTGAATGATCCCCATTTTATTATTATTCACACTCTTGTAAATTCAATGATCCATGAACAAATGACTCACCACATTTACCTTTTTTTTGTTTTTTTTCTTTCTTTTTGAAAACTTAATTTTTTTTTGACAAAACGCAGTATGAAACTTTGGACTTTTTTTTTGAAAAATGCATGTTTGAATGAATGAATGCATGAATTTTTTCAGAAAATGCACTTATGAATACATGATTTTTTTTTTAATGCATATATAGTGCATGTTTGAAAGATTTTTTTCTGAAAAAAAAATTGCTTTTATGAATGCATGATTTTTTTGAATGCATATATGATATATGTTTGAATGAATTTTTTTTGTGAGAAAATGCATTTATGGAATTTTAGAATTTTTCTTTTTGAAAATACATTTATGAATGCATGATTTGTTTTTGGAATGTATATATAATGTATGTCTGAATGATTTTATTTTATTTTATGAGAAAATACATTGATGAAATTTTGGACTTTTTCTTTTTGAAAATGCATTTATAAATGCATGATTTTATTTTTGGAATACATATATAATCTATGTCTGAATGATTTTTTTTAATGAGAAAATGCATTTACAAAATTTTGAACTTTTCTTTTCGAAAATGCATTTATGAATGTATGTTTTTTTTAGATTTATTTTTGTTTTCTTTTATTATGTATGCATGCATAAATTTTTTTTGAGAATGCATATATAAATGGAATTTTTGGGATTGCATGTACAAAATTCTAGAAAAATGCATAAGAGACTTTGTGAATGCATACATAGATATTTACAAGCTGATTTTTTTCCTTTGAAAATACCTGCATGAAAATCTATTTTTTATTTTCTTTCAAATTTTCCATTTTTTTTAATAGTAATGCATGAATGGATGCTCGAAATTGTAATTTTTAATTTTTTAATGATATACATGAATGTTTGTTCTACATTGTATTTTTCTGAATTTTTTTCAATGATAATCTATGCTCAAATGTATTATTTTTAAAAAAAAAATATGTATAAATATTCAAAAAAGAATGTATATTTAAATTTTTTTTTCTTACAAATATTTACATGAGAATGTATTTATAAAATATTTTCAATAACAATGTATGTACAAAAGGTTTTTTCTTGAGAAAAAAAAAAGAGTAACATATGTACAAAAATTTTGATATATGTACAAAATTTCAAAAGATAATGTATTTACAAAATTTCAAAAGAGAGTATATTTATAAAAATATATTTATTTTTCTTTTCAAAAATGTGTATATATTTCTTGTAATCATTATATGCTGACTTCCTTTCTTTTTCCTAAAAAATGATCGATTTTTTTTTGAGTTATTTTATTTCATATTTTATTTCAAGAAAATTTTTATTTCCCTTGTCTTTCTATTTTTCAATGAGGTGAAGACCTTCACAGTGTAGGGAGGGTCTCAAATGAAATTTTTTAAGAAACTAAGGTTGAGATCATGACCGCATCAAGCGGGTCTCAAAATAAATCTTGCAAAAAGTGAGGTAAGTGCATGAATGTACGAATGTGTACAATATTTTTCATTTTTGATATTCTTGATTTTTTTTTGTTTGATATTGACATTTAGGAAGAGATGCATGAGTGTATTGAGAACGCATGAACATATAAACGAAATCCTATGATGATTTATGAGAATGTATGTATAGAATGCATAGTTTCCATTTTTGTTAATTGAATGAATGGTGATATGAAAATGCATATTTTTTATTCTTGATTAAATGAAAATGCATGCATAAAACTTCATTTTTCATCATTGATTTCTGATTTTTTTGCGAATGCAGGTATAAAATTCTATTTTTTTTTATTTTTTGAAAATGAGAATGCATAGATGAATGCACAAAAACTCTATTTTATTTTTTAGCTTTAACTGAAAAATAATGCATGCATGCATAAAATTCTATTAAGTTTTGACTTTAAGTAAATGTATATATACATGCATAAAACTTTATTTTTTCATTTTTTTCTTCCTTTTTTATGAAAATGCATGAACAATGAATAAAACTCTATTTTTTTATATTATATTTCTTTTAAAATGTATTTTCACACTGCTTTCTATGTTATAGAATGTAGTATGGATGCCTTTGAAGATGTATGATGCATGTGCAAATGTATGATGTATGTTAAGTTATGTGATGTATGTTTAAATATATGATACATATTTAAAAGTATGATGCATGCAAAATGTATGCATGTCAATAATTTTTTATGCTAGCAAATTAGAAAAAGATGCATAAAAAATACAAACTAATTAAGGAATTATTTTTATTTTGTTTTGTCTTCTTTCTTTTGTATTTCTTTTAATGCATGAAATTTTTCGGAATTTATTTATGATTTTTTTAAAAATGTAAATATATGGACATATGAAATTTGGATGCATGAAAAATTTCTTCTTCTTTTTTTTTTAAGAAAAAAAACATTTATGAATACATGAAATTATTGTTTATCTTAAGGTATAAAATTTTATTTTTGAAAAATATGAATGAATGTAATGAATTAATTTTTTTTTGTTATTATTATTTAATATCAATATTTAAATGAAATGCATAAGTGTCATGAGAATGCATGAACATATGTATGGAATTTTATTTGAGAATTTCTATGAAGATTCATAAATGAATGGATGATGAAAATGCATGTAGGGAATGTATATTTTTGAGTTTTGTTTGCTAAATGATGATATGAAAATGCATATAACTTTATTTTTTATTTTTTTTTATTTTTTTAAAATGCACGAATGACTGCATAAAATTCTATTTTTATTTTTTTGAGTATGAGAAAGCATAGGTTAATACATCAAAACCATATTTTTTGATTTTTTTAAATAAGACTGCATAGGCGTATGCGCATGAAATTTTTAAGAAAATGTATTTAGGAATGCATAAAATTTCTCTTTTGCTTTTTCTTAGAAGGTATGAATTTTTTTTAAAAATGTATGAATAACTAAAATTTTTTATTTGATGTCAACATTTTTTAAAAAAGAAATGTATAAGCGCAATAAGAGCGCATGAACATATACATGAAATTTATTTGAGAATTCTGAAGAGGAATAAATGAAAGCATGATGAAAAATATTTTTCATTTTTGTTTATTGAATGCATGATGCATACATGAAATGTATTTTTTATATAATGAATAATACTATGAAAATGAATTCTATATTTTTTTTTATTTCTTTGCTTGTTTGAATAAGACTTTGAAAATGCATGAATGCATGAGGCTATGAGGATGCATGAATGAATGCACTGGGTCTATTTGAAACTTTTTTTTTTAAGAATGCATGTATGCTATTTACATGGGAGTACATGAATAGTGCATGAAACTTTAGATGAGAATGTATTCTATGAGATATGTATGGATGTATGAAGTCGTAGGTGAATGTATGAATGAATGAAGCCTCCTTTTTTTCAACATCATGAGAATGAATGAACGATGAAAATATATTTTTTATTTGTATAAATGGATGTATGTAAAAATGTATGAAAAATCTATTTTTGATTGATTTTTTTTCAATGTTGTATGAATGGATCCATGACCACATCTTTTTACAAAAAGACAATGTGCAATGCATATGAAAAAATGAGATTAATGTTTTTTTTTAGGTATAATGTGTTTTTTCAAATCCTAAAATCCTATAAAGTATGTAATATATGTTAAGGAAAAAAATGTTTAATGTTTTTATTTTTATTTCCCAAAATCATTTTTAGGAAAAAAATATAAACTATGCAATGCATGTGAGACAAAATATTTAATATTTTTATATTTATATTTCTTAAAATCATTTTTTAGAAAAAATAAGATATGCAATGTATGTTAGAAAAAAATATTTAATAATTTTTTTTAATACATGCTAGAGAAAATGTTTAATGTTTTTTGTATTTTTATTATGTTTTTATTATTATTTCTCAAAATCATTTTTTTAGAAAAAGGAAATATGTAATGCAAAATGAGATTAATGTTATTTATTTATGTATAATATTTTTTTTGTTATTATTAAAATAAATAATGTGAAGTATGAAATTAGGGTTTTTTTTTGGAAAATCAATTTTTGTTGTTTTTTTTTGAAACAGAAAATATTTCATATATTTAAAAAAATGAGATTGGTACTTATATATATAAAAAAATCTCTCTTTTTTTTTTAAGGAAAAGTGTTGAAAGTATACTCAGTAAACTCCCAGGAAAGAAAGGTGAGTCACAATTGGACTGTTAAGTACCAAGTCTTTCCTAGCCAGAGTTGTTCTTAGACCACTCTCACAAATTTTCTTTAAAAGATATGAGATTGATTTTAAATAAAAATGTATTGTATGTAAGAAAAAAAGGAGATTGAAAAATATTTTTAAATTTTGAATACTTATTGGTAATGAATGATAGTGGATAATTGAGCTGCAAAAAGTCTCCCTTAGTGTCCTAATTAGGGTTTGTCCTAACGAGGCTTAAGTTCTAGGCATGTAAATGTGTTCACAAAGTGTGGCTTATCCTAATTTCTTAATTAAGGCCACTAGAGCTATGGCCCCCTTTACCACACATCCATATCAGTCAGTAATGACAATCTTTATGGACATGAAAATAAAGGGAACAGACTCTAGTTAGAGTTTTTGCACACCTGGATTAGCTACACAACTCCTCTATTTCTAAGCTTCACAGACCCGGGTATAGGGCCCCACTCATGATATGCAAAGGTGTGTGTGAAGGGAGAACAATGTCACCTACAAAACAATCAGAAAATTCCCAAACAGATATATATAGCATGTCTTCTACCTAGGGTTCAATATTTACCTGGAATACGTCCCTGCGCTGCAAATTAAAATATATAACATGCAATATATACAAAGAAAGGAAAATGTAAATATTCAAAAAAAAAACACACAAATTTTACTAATTTAATTAAATTAGCCTTGTTATTACTCTCACAAGAATAAAGATTTGATAAAGCCAAACAAGATAAAACAAGCAAGCCAAACCAAGCAAGCAATTGGAGGAGATTTGGGATTTGGTCTTGTGTGAGTGAGTGAGAGGTTGATTGGCAAAGAACCTATGCATAATTGAGGAGAATTCCACTAGTACAATGGTCTAAGAGTGATTAAAAACTAATCAAAGTGAGCTAGCTAAAGTTTGGTGCATACTGGTTTGAAATACACTGCACTGGACAAAAATAAATTGATTCCAGTTTTCATGAAATCGATTTATTCGTGTCTGGTAGAACTTAAATAACTGATTTGTGAAAAACAGAATTGGGGGTTTTTCCTTTATAAAAACTGCAAGGTGTCTAACGTGCGTCAAAGTCTGAATTAAAGAAATAGAGAGTCAATTCATGAGATCACAATGAGAAAAACACTTTGGGTAATTGAGAATTTCTTGATCAAAATCAATTGGGGTTTTTTCTTGAAGAATCACTCTTGACCAATTCACTGTGCCATTGGAATTCTTCAAGACTGTGCAAAGGCCTCTTCTGTGCGCCAATCAGGGAGTCTTTCTTAACCTTTCTTGATCCCTTTCGTATCAAGACATACGTTGATTGTTTGTAATTCTGTAAAACACTTGAATGTTCGTACTGTTTTAGGCTATAGGATTTAGCCTTGTTTGTTTGCTGAATTGATTGGGGGACTGTAGGGAGTAGTTGATCAATTCAGTGGGTTCTTGATTCTTACAGGGAGTAGGAATTGTG
>Ga0209489_106823_pt1 | contig 17834 bp, 7 predicted proteins | sample SiratrowhiteBW_FD_187527 | JGI IMG/M metagenome (GOLD analysis project Ga0209489, IMG submission 187527) | Root nodule microbial communities of legume samples collected from California, USA - Siratro white BW (SPAdes) (version 2) | ecosystem: Host-associated > Plants > Roots > Nodule | place: USA...
GGGGGGGGGGGGGGGGATATGTGAAAGAGGTGAAAATTTTTTTTTTTGAAATAAATAAGTTTGGGGGAAAAATATAAGAATTGGTTCAAACTAAAATAGAGATGATAAGAGAAGTTGAGATTTATTAATTAATTGCTCTCGATATTTAAAGTGTTTGATTATCCAGAAAACCCAGTTTTTCTTTTTAGCCAGCTAAATTATAAACTAATAAATGTCCTTGTAATGTTGCATCTGTTGAAGCTTTTAACTTGTGAAATATAAAAGCAAAGTTGAATTGTAAAAATTAGTGAATGAGAAACACATATCCTTGGATATTGAGATACTGGAGTGAAACACTCGTAGTGAGTTTGAGAGTTGTGCATTTTCTGTAACAATTGCATTTGAATGCTATAATTGAAGCTTTGAGAGATACAATTGTTCATTAACGAATTGAGTTGAGAAGAAGCATATTTGGTGAAGTCAAGGTAATTAGCAAATTGGTTTTGCATCGTTGATATTGTGGAATAAATTTTGTCTGTGCTAAGTTACATTTGATTGAGGACAATCAAGGTGCTAAGTTTGGGGGAGTTTGATAGATGAATTTTATATGATATTATTGGTAGAATTTTAGGAAAAAAAACTCTTTCTACACATAGAGTTTGCCTAATTCTCAATTTTTAGTACTTTTGTTAAGAAATGATTGTGAGCACCAAGAGAAGGATTTAATATTAATTTAGTTTATTTTTTATGAAGTTTATTAGGAAAATATTGGATAAGAAGAATTACGATTAAAGTCTTGAAGAAGTGAGAAAAAAAACCAAATAAAGTCGAGCACAAGTCAATCACATAGGCCTAACTTGAAGAAAAACCCTAGAAGCAAAAGTGGTGACAGTGCCCTACACAAAATAGGCTCGATACTAGAATAGTAACAGAATCTAGTAGGTGCCCGACGTGGCATTTAGCAGTAGGCGTGAGTGTCCAATTATTGTTTTATTTAATAGACTTGTGGGGTTTAGGGTTAGACATCTTTGGCTAGAATAGAGAACGAAATTAACTCTTGAAGCCATCTCTAGGCTTCGTTTGGAGTAATATTTTTATTCCATCATTATTCTTGTAATGTTTGGTTTCCTCATGTCTGTGAGGAGCAAAATTTCTTATTGTTGGAGTTAGGTTAAATCCTTTCTAACTCTTATGTAATAATATTTGTGCTTAATTATGTCCCGTCATACATGTTTTTCTTCTAATTTCATGCTTATACTTGTTGTGTGGATCCACAACTCGATTTTTGACTCTTAAGAATATTGAAAAATATTTTTTGAATCTATATCTGAATTAATTTTTCGGATGAAAGCTCGTGTATAAGAATATAACATTATTCATTTGTTGTCATTAAGATCCTACGTTATGCAAGATTCACCTTTATAATTGATCAAGTAATTAACAACTAGTAGATGATCCCTAAGCTCATTCGTTGAGGAATAAGGTTTGAGTAATTTCGTGGATTGACATTGATGATTTTTAGAAAATAAGATAACTTTTGTAATACATGAGAGTAAAGATTGGCGAGATCTAACCCTGACAAGTTTATCATATTATTGTTAAACAATTTTAAGCCTTCAATCGTTGATAAAACTTATATTTTATTTTTCTCAATATTCTATCAAATCTTGACTTTGTGCTTAATCTAAATTTATTATAATTGTTTAATTGTTTTATATTACACAAATTCTTTGGGAAGAACAATAATTTTATTACTTGCTACATTGCAATTGGTGCGCTTGCCATCATTACAAAATTTTGCTACCACTCCACACAACCAACTTTATAGAAAAGGTAAGATGTCAGTGTTGAGGAGTCAACCATCTGTATCAAGCTCTCTATTTTGCTAAAAAGATGGAAGTGAGCTACTTGCCTAGGTCTGTCAAGTTGTGCCGTATTCTAGAAGTGTTATCAAAGAATTCGCACACTCTTAATGTTAGGTTAAGAGCATTTAATGAATTTGAGGTGCGACCATAAGAAGATGCAACAAGAAGCACTAGTAGAAGAAGATCCTCATAACAACTCCAAAGGTTTTACAATGATTGTTTTCTTCTCAAGCTCTATATAAAGAAGATCCCGGTGAATAAGGAAGGTTGGCCAAACTCTACAATAATAATGAAAAACAAGCTCTTGCAATCTTAAGGATTGTTTGGCCTTTGTATTTTGAGAGGAAGAACATTATTCATGTTCATAGTTGTCTAGAAGAGTGCATAACCTTTGTATATGTTAAGATGTTACCCTTTTTCTAGTGAGAAATCTTGTGATCTTTTAGATCGCTTTCTTTATAAACCACTACAAAAAATCATGTATGTGGAGACATTTTTCTTTATATACAACATCGATTATAAACGTCACTTTATACATGTGCAACGTTTTCGAAAAACGCCATAGATCTGGCCGCCACAAAATATAAAATGATGCTTTTGCCCGAAACACCGCAACATGTGTCATATTATGCATTGTATAAAGCGACATTTTTTTTATGTAATTAATGTCAATTGAAATGTCGTAATTATTTTTATTGCAAACAACAATAAATGATACCTCTAAACGCCATTATGAACGTTTTAATATGACACTTATTATGGCCATATTATAATTAATGGTGAATGATAATACGTTATTTCTAAATGTTGTAATTTTAATATTAAATAAAAAAATATGCAGTATGTTATAATTATATATCCAGTAGTATTTAATAATTTATCAGATTTCATAATCATATATGTTACATACATATCCAATAGAAGAAAACTAAAATAACACAACTTTTGTAATAACAAAAGATCACATTAATATATTTCACAGTACAACATAACTTAGTATATGTTCTAACAAAGTTCATAAAATATTATGTTCCAAGACACTATTACAACTTACTAAATTGTTCAAACCCACTTCCCTTACGAAATACACAAAATAAAACAACATATATATTTAATATGTCTTGCTGCCTCCACTTGATCCTACAATGTGGTTTGGGGATGGAGCACCACTTGCAACATCTGATGCCTGAAATATTAACAACAAAGAAAATTAAATACTGTAGCAGGATGTACATGTTAATACTATAGCAAAATTATTTGAGGCATTTACTAAATTAGGTGTCATTGCAGCAACATGTTCAGGTACATCCGATCTTGTAGCAATGTAGACAAGCAAGGAATTCATTTGTTCTTTTAGAGTTGCAAGTTTAGTTTCCATCTTCACTACCTTATCCTCAACTTGTGGTGAAGGTGCACTTGACGAAGCATGATGCATACCGGTTAATCTTGTTGTAGACTTCTTAAAAACAAGAAAAGAACAAGCTCCAAATGACATTTTTCTAACTCGACCTGGACGCTCTTTACAAAATATGACACCAACTGGATCATTTGGAGATATATCTAATGCAGTTTCTGGATTTTTCAATATTAAATCATCAATTTTTTCCTGCAAAACAACATATGTAACAAATGTGATCCTTAAGAACTTAAACAACAAGTAAACAACAATAATTAGGCTAAACATATTTTACCCCAATGTCCGAAGCTTCATCATTGACATAGGTGCCATTTTTTCTCTTATGTGTGATCTTCCACATTTCAACTCTCCCAATATTCCTACCAGTCTCAATTTTCTATATGTTCCAACAAAGATTATATAAGAAAATTCAAAAGTTAATGAAATTCGAATTTCAAAATTGAATGTAGAAATATACCAAATTATCCCTTCTTCTAGATAAAGACATAGCACCACCAGTGTGCAAAATAGTTTGCTTCTTCATTATATCTCTATTTCTATTACATAGAGTCTACAAAGAGAAATTAAAAGTAATTAGTGCAATACAAATTTAATTCAAGCAGACTTATTAAGAGTGAGTGTTTAACACTGTGGAAGGCTTGAGTCGGTAATCAACAAACACAACCCATTGTTTCATGTTAAGACCTTCTGGAACATTCTTAATAAGGTCATTTCTGGTCAGTAGAGGATCATAAAATTCAATCCAAATCTTGCATCTGTACTCCCTCCAAAGTTTTCCAATTTTGAACATAACATGTCTTTTAGCCAAATCTTCATTTAGCTTGAAACAAAATCGTGACTTCAAATAAAACACAAGTTATTCCACATGTATTGACTAAAAATACAAGTTTATGCAGTTACAGTGTTGTTGATAACATTCTGAATTTATCTATAAATAACATTACTAGTCATAGTATTCTTGAGAATATCATTCTTGACAATGCAATCTATCTTGAACCAAATGCATCCTATTACAACTGTTTTTTTCAATAGTAAAAAGAAAACAATATTATAAGCTTGCTAAACTATGGACCCTTGGCCAAATAAAGAATCCAAAATCTAAGGTATGATGGAAGAGGACAAGGAAATTATATAAGTTGATCATATCTTAATCTTAGTATTACAAACCATATTTATGTTAAGGTTGAACTTACAACTTCCTAGTAGATAAGAAATTTGATAACATTTCAATCTGGATCAAATTGTTATATGTGTTTTTATTTATTTGTATATGAGTATATTTCTGTAAAAAAGATATTTCTTATTAATTACTTGATTCCCAAATATTATGTTATATTATTCCTATTTATATTATTCCTAGTGGTCGTACTCGTGCACTCCTTTCACATACTTCTTCTATTGTTATTGTCTTAGTCTCCTAATGTTGATAAAAGAAAACAATCTTAGTCTCCTAATATTATATGATAAGATTATCATATCTAAACTGTTACTTTCCCTTTCAAAAACTCTTTTTTTTCTTCTACACTTCTTGTGTCTCTCTTTTACATGTTCATAAGAGACTGAATTATTTGCTTTTATTAATATTCATAACTACAATCATTATAATATTTAAGCACTCCAAGTTTCAAATTAAAAATAAAATAAACAAAAGAGCACAATAAACATCTTTATAACAGAGAAAGGACCACTACAAAAGAAAATGAATAATAAAAAGAATCATATATAACCCTTCTTTTATAATAGTTTATATATAATTTTAAAAATATTATAACAAATAACACAAAGCTGGAATCAAGCACGCAAAATTTGACTTTTAGCTGTTATTACTTTAATAATCAAACAATGCATGATATCTCACTGTTTAAATTTATGTTAAAAATATTGGAACAAATAACATTACACGTCTTATTAAAAAAAACACTACGTCTCTTTCTCTCTCTTTGTATATAGATATATATGTAGACACAAACACACTGCAAGCAATCTCATTTTGGAAATAGTCCATAAAAATTGAGCAAGAAAATGTCTATTGCATATATACATAAAAGCTTGTCAATTTTGCAACCAGTTTTCTCTATAATTTGTTTCTTCAACAACATACCTGATATACATAAAAACAAGTCTGAATTTATTGTCAAATCATAGGGAAACAAGTCTGAATTTGGTAGGTGTTATTGTCGAGTTCCTAGTTTGGAATCGAAACCGTACTAAGAAAACAAAGGTTCTTTACAAAACATTGGAAAAATGAAAACAATCAAAATACATCACTATTGTAGGGTGATGACGTACTATTAACAGCAACACATACAAACGAAAATCAAAATACAAATCAAAATACAAACACATACAAAACAATGAAAATCAACAACACAAACTAAATTCCAAAGCAAATCCCGACCAAGGATCCATCAACAACAAAACCAAAACAATGTTCCACCATTCCGATTCCAAAATTCTGAATAACCACCAAATGCGAAATACAAATCTCAAAATTCTATAAACAGAGGAAGAAGGAGATGAATAACACACCTGAGGATCGGGAGCCGGAACGCACCTGAGAAGTAGAACGGGAATACCATTGGGAAGAACGCACCTGAGGATTGAGAGACAGAACGAGAGAGATAGGTTCTTTGATGTTGAAAAGTGAAATTGGGGAAATTAAGATTTTGATTCAATTAAACTAAAGAGAAGTGAAATTGGGGGAATTAGGGTTTTGATTCAATGAGAGTGAAAAAAGGTGAAATTGGGGGAACGAAAGATTTGGAGTGTTTAAATTTGGAGGGAACCTTTGTGTTTTCATTGTTTTGGGGGAATGAAGCATTTATTTTGCTTTTCATTCGTTTTGCATTTTCATTTTGAGAGAATGAAAACTGCGCGCATGTCAAAAAATAATATTATGTATAAAGCGTCATTTGTAAATGTCTTTTTTAAACGTAAAATGTGGCATTCATTAAAATGTCGTTTTATACAGTATAATATGACACCTTTTTTGAAATGTAATATTAAAACCGCCACCACATACATGATTTTTTGTAGTGAACCACTTGATCTTATTAGCCAAGAATGATTATGTTTCAAATAATACTCAATGGTTTAATTAGGAATGATTACATTCCAAAAAATACTTGATTAGATTGTGTTTCAAATACTACTCAATGGTTACAATAAGAGTGGTTACACAATAATACTCGATCTTAACCAGGAGTGATTGTGTTTCAAGTGATACTTAGTGGTCTTAACTAGGAGTGACTGCGGTCTAAACAATATTCGATGGTTTCAAGTATTGATTTTACGACATTATCATGTTTTGTCTAGTAATATTAGAAGTGATTTCTTTAAAATCTATTTTGGGCTTCCTAAGTATTACTAGGTATAGCAACGGGGCGAGTTAAGTGGAGGTTTGACTATTCCATCCCTATCCTTGAAGTAAAACTTCATCATCATCCCATCCTTATTAGGAACAAGTATGCTCGTACCTGTGCTTATACTCTCTAGTACCCTAGAAAATAGCTCAAGAATAAAAATGAACCTAGAATTTAGCATTAGATATAAATAAGATGACACCTAATAATTTTTAAAAGAAAAAAAGAGAAAAGAATTATATAAATAGGAAAATTAGTATTCAGGTTTCTTTTTTATAAAAACCATCATCTCTCTAAAATCCTGTCTTCTTTCCTTATTAGACTGACGACCAAAGATCACGTTTAGATTCCTGGCATTGAGTAGAGCAAGAGTGTCTAATCAAATTCTTGAACAGAGTAAGTTTATTTTCTACTTATCTTCCTCAAAGTCGGTTTTAGGTCAATTTTGTTCTTCCTCAAAGTCCTTTGAGACATCTAAATAAGTCTCTGTTGGTCCATTATTCTAATAGTGTAGTATGATCATTGGTTAAAAGCTCTTGGTGCATGTTAGGTTGCCCATGATTTTAGGTTTTTTGAACTCCTTTGAGGGTCTGGACTTTATATAGGTACGAGAAGTTTAGTTTGAATGTTTTAATAGATATTGTGATTACTTTTTATTAAGTATGAATTGAATGATTTTGAATTAAATTAAATGAATGTTTATGTATGGTATGATGTAGTATAAATTTTTGTGAATGATATGGAAAAGTGATCGAGACATAGTATCTTCAGGAAAGGAAATACCTGTGTTGAGATTGTTGGGATGTGTATTGTTTCAAGATTTTTCGAGAAGGATATATCCGACTCTACTGGTACCTTATAATAACATAAATGAAGGGCACCAGGTGGTGAGAGTTGAAACAAATTCATTTAACTGAAACTCCAGTTTGAAAGAGCTGATAAAGGCAAATATATGGATTTACCCTATCAGATGAGGTTATGTTCATTTGGGACTGTGTGGATTCACAGTTGGAAGGGTTATCTAATAGGTGCTAGCCTTTGAGTCTAACTCAATGCACAAGTCTTCTAGAAATAGATAGTAATGTCTTTATATGTGAGTCAGTTATGTATGATATGAGTTATTATATAAATGTGATAATGACAATGTGATATATGAGATGAATCATTAAAGTTTGATGTTTATAGTTTGGTTGAGATATAAATTTAATTTATGAATATACTTTTTTAAAACTCTCTAGCTTAGCTTTATTTTTTGGGTGGTGTTTGTTTTACTTTTAAATCTGCGATGAACATGTGTTACACGTGATCAGATGATTTAGTAGGTGGTGTGACTCTTCATTGAAATGATGGAAAAATTTTAGTTTATTTAATTTTAATTTTATTTTGTGATTGTATGAAGATATTTTTATTAAAATTTCATTTAGAGAAGTATATTTTGAAATAATCTTATAAATGTATAGAGATTTGTATTTAGGATTATTATAGAATTTGCATGAGATAAAGTTCTTATTATGTTAAAAATATGGAATGTTACATACTTGCCCCTATACTATTCCAAATATTAATTGATATTTTTTATTAAAAATAAAAAATACGGCTAAAAAAAACATAATATTATCAATTATTCAATGTCGAAAAGATATATATTTTATTTTTTCGAATATCAAATATTAAAAAAGAATTTATAATTATATAAATATAAGAGGAGAGTATTAAATAACAATTAGATAAAAAAGTGAAATAATTATAGAAAAGATGAAAATAATCAAATTTATAACTTAGAAATAAGTTATGAAATTTTATAAAATTAATAGCTTATTTTATTTCATTATTTTTAAATTTATTTTAATATGGTCTCTTGTTTTTTAAATTTTTTAATCATATTTATTTAAAGAGTGTAACAATTTAGTTAGTGTAAAGATTCATAAAATATATTCCTAATTTGTTACTTAATTTAACACATTAGTATTATATTCGTGACGTTATCCTTTCTAATAAAAGTCGTTAATTTGTTTAAAGATACTAAATTATTTAAAAAAGTAAGATCTAATTAAAAATTTTAAAATAATTATAAAAGTTTGAAATCTGTTTAGAAATAATACGAGTATATATAATATTTAAAACATTAATAAAATGATTTTTTATTTAAACATTTTTTTAGTGTACACAATTTCTTTTTATCATTTTACCTTTTAAATAACTGTTATTTCAAACTCAATTAATTACCTATAATAAAATAACTACCTACATAATAAAAAATCTCCTTACAACAAAGTTATAAAACATATTTATTTTATAGTTATTGTTTTATGAAATTTTATAGTATTTTTTATTTTAATAATTATTACAATAAGTAGTGCGAACACATTCACTATGTGTCCATTTTTTAAACATCTTAAATATGATATTACAGAATAATAATAATGGCAATAATATTAATAAAAATAATTTATACCATTATTAGATGATTTTCTTTATGTCATCAGACAATTTTACGCTAAAATAAGAAATGATTTTATAATTTAATATATAAGAAATAATTTATTTAACAAAATAATTAAATAACTTCCACGCATATGTGTGTTTACATTTTTATGATATTAAAGTATATGTAATTTTAGTATATTTATGAGTAGTTAACTAAATTAGAAAATAAAGAACAATGTAATTTAAAAGATATACATACATCTATTTTATAAAAATAATATTGAAAAAATCATGTAGTTATTATATATCAAAAAATAAATTATTTTAAATAAAAATAAATTATTTGATTATTTATTTTATTAAATGAATAAATAAGTTATTATTTTTTATTTATTAAAAAGACAAAATTAACTAATTAAAAAATTGATACTAAAGAAAATTATCAATATATATATATATATATATATATATATATATATATATATATATATAAATAATTTTATTCTCTTAATTATATGGACAGGGCATGTGTTTTCATATTGATAAATATCTATATCTATATGTATAATATAAATTGCTATTATATTTTCAGATTATATTATATTTACCCATAAAATTTTAAAAAAGAAAAACTAAAGAGAGAATGAAAAAATATCAGTACATGGTTGCCGCTGTAGTGTTTTTATTCTCTCTCCATTTTCCCTGTAAACCCTAACTTTAAAATTCCCAAAATATCTCTTTTCCTTCTTCTCTACCCTGATACAGTTACACCACCAATTTCTTCCCTCTCCGCAACCGAGCTGGTGTCTGAAACTTCCCGATTTTGGTTTTCTATTGTCGCTGCTCGTCGAGAAAATTCGGGTTGTTCTCTCGAAATTCTTCTTCAGACAGTCGAATTGAACTTTGCTTTCCTTCCTTTACTGCAGGTAAAGGTTGAATTTGCTTTGGGTTTTGTAGTTTTTTGGTTGAAATTCTTTTATATTTAGTTTTTGATGAATAAAGAGTGTACCCTTTGGGTTTTAGATTTTGTTGGTTTCTCATACGTGGTTTGAAGGAATCGAGTTTGTAAACTTCGTTTTCCAAATTGTTGTAGAAGTGTATTGTATAGCGGATTACTGTGGACTGGAGAATCGTTTTTATTTATTTATTTATTGCTGGTAGAAGTAAGTGACATGTTGAGATGATTCTTCCGAGGGATTTTGGTTTGGGTTGTTTAGTGATACTAAATTTCTGGTGCTGTTGTGAAGTTTATCGATGTATGAGTGTATATATCTAGATGTCTTAGTGTTGGGAATATTGAATGTGGAGGTTTATGGGTGTTAATGTCATTGATAATGGTATAAAAGGATGTGGTACTTGTGGTGACTTTGTTAGAGGTTGTACTATTGGGAAAATTTGAGATTGGCAGTTTTGTTGGGAAAGTCTTGGTGACGTGAGTTATTTGTTTCAGATTTTGATGATTAAAGAGAAGTAAAAACATTGGTGGGATAATTTCCAGCCTTATTATGTTTTGTTGATTTCATTAGGGCTTGTATTTTATTTATTTGTAGATTACTGCATCACTTCGTTGTTTCTCGTGATTGTATTTAATGGACAGACAACAATTATTTAATATACATTAGTGACACGATCATAATGTTCTGAAGTTTAAACAGATATACATCAAAACTAAGTTTCATCAGGTTTCAACTTAATGGCTGGATTGTTGCTTGGTGATGCTTCTCATCATGGAACTTCTCAAGGTGTTTCTCAAAGATACTCTCAAGAGAAGCCAGAGGATGGCTCGAGGTGGTACTTTTCTAGGAAGGAAATTGAAGAATACTCACCATCCAAACAAGATGGCGTAGATTTGAAAAAAGAAACTTACCTACGCAAATCATACTGTACATTTCTGCAAGACTTAGGCATGAGACTTAAAGTGTGAGTCTTTGTTAGTTGCCTCAGTGACCTATCTTAATTCAATAGGTTCTTTTCGACTTTCCTGTTTAAGACTGTGGTTATTTTAAGTATCCTTGTTTCCTATTTGTTCAAGTGATATGAATACTGGAAGTAAGGTTTGTTTGATTTGTTCCCTTATAGGAGGGCAGGAAGTCATTAGGAATATCTTAGCAACTTAATGTGTATATATATTTAAGATATTGCTGGCACTGAAGGGAACAAATTTCTTAATCTCTATTGTTGTATAAAAATTGATAATAGATGTCAATGAACACACTTAGCTTCATTTACCATTATGTTGATATTGTTTTATTGTGTTGCAGACCTCAAGTAACTATTGCAACTGCAATAATATTTTGTCATCGATTCTTTCTAAGGCAGTCCCATGCAAAGAATGACAGGAGGGTAAGTTGTATTCTGTTATGATAGCTTTCCTTGTGTTATTATTGGATAGTTGTTCTCGGTGGAATAAATATTTTTCTTTATTTTTGATTATGTATTTTAATGAGCAGTGTTAGCAAATCTATTTTTTGGATTGTTTGTATGTTCATGGCTATTGTATTTGAATTAGTTTGTTTTGATCACTATTGTTCAATATGGTTTATCTATGCTAAATACAATGATCAAAATTATCTCCACATGTGGTATGCATTCAAATTCATAAAAGTAGTGCCTATTAAAAAGAAGGAAGGACTGTTGGCATTGTATTCTTGAAAATCACCAAGAAAAGAAAAAGAGAAAAGGAAAACATATGCTTCAGATATTTATATCTCTTATGTTGTTAAACTTAAAACTTTTTAATAGTTTATAGCTGAAGTTGGTTTACCTATTAAAATTTGGTACAGAGAAAGTGGTGCACTATTTGATACATATTGTAGAAGTTGTCATTTGTACTAATCTATACTTCTATTCTAATATATAAAGCGGATTATTGGTGTACATATCTTTTGTACAATTTTACCCTTGCATTTTGATAACTGTCTTTTTATATAAAAACTGCTGCTGTAATTTTTATTTTGGCAATTGTGTTTTTAACACTCAAGAAAAATGTGGACATAGAGGTGTGATAGTGCCTATATTTCCACTAGTGAATATAAACTCAATCCTTATTTAATGAATTTCACTGGTGATTTTTAGTTTTAGATAAATTTTAGTCAATAAAAAAGACTGTTAGAAATAGGATGGTCAGTGTGTTGCTAGCACTCTCGACACAATGTCATAGACCAACTATTGCAAAAGTTCAAGTATTGGGTGAAGACGTGTAAGATGTTTTTATCATTTAGTATTGTCGACTAGCTGCTATAGTGCAACTTCCGCTATTTACCTGCATTTTTTTGGCTATTTGCTATAACAAAGTATTGGCTTTCCACCATTTTCTGCATTGGACAATACCGATTACAATTCTAACACATTAAATTGTTGAAATGTAATTGAGAGAATATCTTAATTTTTTTTTTTTTTTTCCATTGTACATCTTATTGGGTGGTCAGACCATGGTAGTTGCCTTATCATTGTCTACCCACATCTTCTGGGTCTGAACCTAAAGTGTGTTAAAATAGCCAGTTTTCCTAAACATATGCTGGGTAATCTTTGTTTGTGTTAATAGAGAGTAAGGAAAATGTTTTCATCATAATGAAATGTGGTTTATCTTGGTTCTAAAACTGCCGCATCATAATTTGTTTGATTTCTTCAGACATTTTACATCAATGCTGCATAATATGTAGCCGTGGATAAGTAGTTTGATGAATAATTGGGTATTTTATAGTCTTACTATGTAATAAAACTGGTTTTGAGGACTGATATTTACATGTAACTGTCAAGACATTTATATTTATATTTACATCCTGGATGAGCAGGATTGGAAAATTATAATGTCGAATCAGTAGATGAATTTTTATTTGTTTTATTAACATACACTTGTGGTGCGTCAGGTTAGATTAAATATGTAGGGCTTCCATTATGAATATATGACAATTTTTACCCAAACGTTGTATTTATAGAGTTGTTCTATGCCAGTCACCAACTAGCTGCTTAGCTTGTAGTTGTTGAGTTTTTGCTGGGCCATGTAAATCTTATGGTTGCTTACTATTTAACTTTTTAGTTGTTTTCTGCACTTGGAAAACTAGTTGTCATGTCTTTCTTTGTCTGGCTGTCTTACCTATTTAATGTCTTTCTCAGCACGTGTTAGAGCACTTTCACATATATCCTTCCCTGTTGTATCTTTTTACATGCTTAGTCATAGATTCTCTTATGCATAGAATGAAACATTAAATTGGATTGATGGTGATAATTAGTAACTTAATATGTTCTGCAGACCATTGCAACAGTATGCATGTTTCTTGCTGGGAAGGTTGAAGAAACTCCTCGTCCGCTAAAAGATGTAATTCTTATTTCATATGAAATTATACACAAGAAGGATCCAGCAGCAATAATGAGAATAAAGCAGAAGGTATTTCAAAGCAATCATTGGTTCGAGTCCAGACATTTAAATACCTGTTAGTTTATTGTTTTCTTTGCAGGGGTTTGATTTAGGTCCCTTTTTTTGCTCTTGCATTTTTCATGTAACATTCTAACTATTCACATCTCTGATTTCTGTCATGGAACAACCTGCTGCAAGCAGGCTAGCACAAGCATTGACTTGCAATTTGCATATTGAAATTGAAATTTGTTGTTGTTTTCCTTTTTTCTGTTTGTGTTTATTTAACTACATGGGGATTTATTTCTAAATAAAATTCTTTTAAATTTCTCAGTTTTGCCTACCTCGTAATTTATTTTTTCTTGAATATGACACAGGAAGTGTATGAACAGCATAAAGAATTAATTTTACTTGGAGAGAGGGCTGTCCTTGCAACTCTTGGTTTTGATCTGAATGTTCATCATCCTTATAAACCACTTGTTGAGGCAATAAAGAAATTCAAAGTTGCTCAAAATGCCCTTGCTCAAGTTGCATGGAACTTTGTAAATGATGGGTATGAAGATTATACCATTTTTGATCAGGGTAGTAGGCTATGATTTTTCTTTCCTGAAATTATGATGTGACATGCAGACTTCGGACATCACTTTGCTTGCAATTTAAACCGCATCACATTGCAGCTGGAGCCATATTCCTTGCTGCCAAGTTTCTGAAGGTGAAGCTCCCATCAGATGGGGAGAAGGTCTGGTGGCAGGAGTTTGATGTCACTCCACGCCAATTGGAGGGTTGGTGTCTTTTTATTCAGTACTAGTGGTATAAAGAAATGTGGAAAAAAAGTACCATCTCATTGTCAACTCTATTTTTTCCTTCCTCTTGTTAATGTTCATCTCTCTCTCTCTCTCCCTGTGATAGTATCTTTGTATTTATATATGCAAGGATATTGTGGTGCAATCATACTAACTTTAAATATCATATAATAATCAAAACCAATTTTGTCTGTACTTTTTGCAGAAGTGAGTAATCAAATGTTGGAGCTGTATGAACAAAATAGAATGCCACCTTCCAATGATGTTGAAGGAGGAGGTGGGACTTCTAATCGAGCCACTGCAAAAGCTCCAGCTAATAATGATGAAACTTCGGCTGCAAAAAGTACTCCCCAGACTGGAGCCACTAGACTTGAAACATCAAAGCCTGTATCTTCTGTGGCTGCGTTTGATTCATCAGTCCCAAATCATGTTGGGCGGCCCATCTCAAATCATGGTAGAGGTGGTGATTATGGGAGCACAGAAATGAAACACAGGGTGGAAGGTGATGCCAAAGGCAATCAGCATCCGGAGTGGGAATCAATACCATTTAAGGTAAACTTACATGAAAGTCAAGACATGGTTAAATCTCGATCTGATAATGGTGAAAAAGAGCTGGAAAACAATGCTGGAGGGACTGAAACAAAAGAACCTATTGATCTGAAAGATAAACATAGTAGCAGAAACCTAGATAACAGAGAGGGTGCAATTAGCCGGCCTCCTCAGGAAGCCATTAAGAAAATTGATAGGGAAAAGGTAAGGGCTGCATTAGAAAAACGAAGGAAAGCTGCTGGTCATATAACTAAGAAAACAGATGTCATGGATGATGATGATCTCATTGAGAGGGAAATAGAGGATGGAATTGAACTTGCTCCTCAGAGTGAAAAGAATAGGGATAAGAGGCAAAGCTGGTCCAAGCCCTCTGATAGGTCAGATTATGAGAACATGCATGGTAGACATCAAGATTATGCAGATGAGCAACATCATGGAGTAAAGGGTGTGTCTTCATATGAACCAGATCTAAGTGCTGTTGAAGAAGGGGAGGTTTCAGCGCTTGATGACATGAGCCTTCCCTCACCCAAGTCAAGCAATCGCAAGAGGAAAGCAGTAAGCTCCCCTGAAAGAGGGATGGAGGGGAAGCAACGGCATAATTACGGCCCTGGATCTCACCACAATAGTCGTTACGATTATGTGGAGGATCGAAACAAGGTCAGTCGGCTAGGCCATACTGAGAGGGACAGCAAAAGGCATGTACAGGAGAACCATGTTTGAATAATGTGTACCATGGCTGTGGGCCAGTATGTCTGTTACTCTTCTGAAATTTTTTCTGGATGGTCACTTGCTTATTAACGAAGATACTGGAATGCTTTCAGTTCTGGTATGATGCAGTCGCCTTAGCCTTCCATTAAGTCAGGTCTAGGAACTCTATTTGTTTGAAGGACTTGAACAAATTCAATTTTGCTGGAAGGACCAATTTCATTTACTCAATATATGGGCATATGGGAAAATTGTAAAGTAGAAAGAGGAGGGTTATATAGATTATCGTTGGACACAAAACGGAATGTCCATTTTCCCGCAAGATCATCCATGGTTTTTATGATTCCTCCTTTGAAATAGTAGTAGGTGTGATGATAAACTCGGCCTATTTACTAGATGGAGGATTCTAAGTGTAATTTGTCATATCCTACCGTTATTGCTTTGAAAGCCATGGCTATTATGTTTGTAGTAAACTTGGAAGTTAATGTTTCTGATATTTATTCCTTTTGAAATAGGGGTCATGGATGAACCTCATAATTTTAACACGGATGTAAAATTAAAAGCATCAGCGGTCCATAGTGGTCACTGACATTATTATAATAAAAATTTGCAAAATAGTTCCTCAATCAATAGTTGAACCATTCAGCCATATAAGGAATTTGCTTCCCGCACCTCTTATTTGTTTTAAAGTAACAATGTTACCTTTACTATTTAGTGAAAGGGAGGAGGTTGGTGTTTTGATTAAACTTTTCCGACTTTACTAGTGGTGGCGTAGTCCGTGGTGGTGTTGTGCATATTTTTTTTTAAGGATTTTAAGATTTAAGATTTAGTGTTATTGATGGTGATTGAAGGTAAGTGAGTGAGGTTTAGGATTTTTATTTGGCAAAATTATTCTGCAAAAAACTTTCGGAAAATGAATTGAGGTGATAATTCAATTCCTAAAACTGAAATCAGTAGGGATTTTTTGTATTACGAAAAAAGGTTTTTGAAAGTAGCGGTGTTTTGGTCTTAAAAGTTACGAAAATAAAAATTTCGAAATGCAAAATTTGCTTTTCGAAAATAATTCCGAAATGCAATTTTATACTTCCGAAATGAATTCCGGAATTCAATAATAATAACTTCTGAAAATCAAATGTCATGGCCTCGATGCTGTTGCAAATCCCTCGTATCACACCCTTCACGAGATCCTTCTTTCCAATTGGGTCTCCGTTGTGATGGACCGCAGCAGTATCCTCTACCATCACCTGGGTCTCGCAAGTTGGTTGGGTTGGGTGGTGTTAGTAGCGTTTGGAATATGGTGATAGGGTCGAAACGAAGGGGGAAGGGAGAACACTAGGCATTAAAACAAGGGAAGTGGTGAGTTACAGTTTGGGTGGGTGTAAATTTTATGTAAATCAAACGAAGGTGATTTTCGAAAACTTTTCGGAATCTGTTTTCCGAAAGCAAAGAAAAATCTAAATGCGCAGTGGCGAAAGCTTATGTAATTTCACACCGGACAAATTCTTCCTGATCTCCGTATCCTCGTCTTGCATTTCTATACTGCATTTGAAAATACTAAAGTGTCCTTACAGTCATGGAAAGGCAACACTCTCCTCCGTCGCCTTCACCTCATAACCTTCTTCACCTTCACTTCACTGTCCGTTCATCTCCTTCTTTATTGACCACTGTCGCCGGCGCCGTTAGTTCAGATCCGTCACCATCCATTGAAGTACTCCGTTCCCTACATTACTTTCTCCTATATATGGGAGTTGTGGAAGCCGTGGGAGGTGTGGCTTTTCTATTTACGAAAGAGGGAGCATTTTTTTTTTTTTCAAAATCTTCAATTAAACCATCAAGAAAGTTATAATTAAATAATTATTTATGTTAAAGAGGAATTTGTGAGATATATTGTAAATTTAAGTGGTTAATTTGTTATTTTGGGTGGTGGCAAGAGTGAGTGTCTGTTTAGTTGAACTGATTTGAGAAGATTTACTCTTCAAGTAGATGGATTTGATGGAATGGAACTTGAAATTACAAAATAGTCTCCATAAATGGGGTGTAAATTACCAAATACCCTTATAAACATATATAACATTTAATGGTATCATGTATATGTTAATAAGAGTATTTAATTTTGAATAATTACTTTTAATTAAATGTTATCTATTAATATTCTTTATTTTAAATTTAAATACACATTTCATTTGTTTTAGTCAATTTAAGTAAACTGTTTATATACTTTTTATTATAACTTATTAATATTTTTATAGAAATAAAATAAGAATTCAAAAAATTTGTATTTAATATCTTAAAAATATAGTAAAAAAATATTTAACTTTTTAAGTAAGAGAATTAATAAAAAAGTAAATTTAAAAAACATTGCAAACTATTTTT
>Ga0209489_106824_pt1 | contig 17834 bp, 9 predicted proteins | sample SiratrowhiteBW_FD_187527 | JGI IMG/M metagenome (GOLD analysis project Ga0209489, IMG submission 187527) | Root nodule microbial communities of legume samples collected from California, USA - Siratro white BW (SPAdes) (version 2) | ecosystem: Host-associated > Plants > Roots > Nodule | place: USA...
ATATATATATATATATATATATATATATATATATATATATATATATATATATATATATTGAATCTCTATAAAAAAATTTAATTTAAAAAATTATATATATAATGAGATCTTAAATGATATGATTGTAAGAGGAGATGTAAGAAGAGATGTGATAATCAGAGCCTCTAAAGTGTCACCGTTAATCTATTATCGGTGATAATATTTATTTGCTTAGTTATTTGAAATCACTCCCTTTAATAACTGTAACCAACTTGTTTTAACGTATACGATTAATGTGACAACACACTCCATCAATCCGCATCAAGGCCGTTTACTTCATCCCTTAATTTTTTTGTTCTGTACTCTCATTAATTTTTCTCTTTACCTCACTGTTTTCAACACAACATTGACTTTGTTTACGCCAAAGTCATTGTGTATAGACCTTCAAATAGACATAATAAATGATCTGAATAGGGAAATGATTAGATAAGTAAATCAACTGCAGAAATTAAGATTAAAAATTTTTAAAAATAACTGTTTGCCGAGAGTGTGTTTTTCTGCCTTTTTAATTTAAGATGCGCATGTATCTAAAGGCTAAAGGGCCATTCTTCCTAACCATTTACTTGTTCTTGTTTTTTCAAGGTGCAATTGATATTCTTGTACAATGAAATGAATTTGTATGAAAAATGTGTGAATTATATTTAATGTGTGAATGAAATTTATACTGTTAATGAAATGAATGAAATTTGTATGAAAAATGTGTGAATTATATTTAATCTATATTCAAAAATTAATTATATCTTATTGACTGAATAACCTCTTTTTCTTCAAATATTACACTCAGTAAAACACATTGTTGTTGGAATTAATTACACTAAAAAAATTCTTTTCCAAATCAAACTTTATCCAAAATCAAAGTAAAATGACAATTAACCCAAACGATGATACTAAATATTAGTAGGAAGAGCCTTTTTCCTCGGTGACAACACATATATAATAAACCTATGATGTCTTTTATTTTCAACCGACGAATCTAAGTCTAATGGACGAGGAATTATTATTTAAATCTTTATTGAAAACACGTTAACATTATTCATACTTTCAACAATATTTTTTTTTTCCGATTTAACCTAGATTTTTTTGAAACGCCAGTTAAAATAAGGCGTAACAGTAGTGCGATGACACCTGGTATTTATAACATGCTTAAAAGAGAAGCTTGCAATGAATAATAAATATAGGAAATGCAGTGAATGCTGTTAGTTAGCAGAAAGAAAGGTATGGTTGAAAAAAACATTGGAAGCAAAATCTTAAAGAGCGTGAAATAGGATATGGCGAAACCTGAAGTCAGCGGATGTTTTATAATAATAGTAAAAGGTTTGAAATGATAGGCACTGAGTTTGGGTCATTCATCGTCACTGCATAGTGGGTTTGGTTTATAGTGATTGTGGAGAAGTTGGTGCCTATGCTCCTGTGGAATCACTTTTTCTGTCACTTTTTTATGTTTTTCTATTTATTTGGATTTCAAACTGCACCAAATCTGTTTATTTAATAACTTCAACGAAAATTTATGGCTAAAATTGTGATTTGAAAACATGCAAAAGCAAAAAGTTTACATGGTTATTACAAGTTTGCAACTTGAAGACTTTTTTTGAGGACTTTGTTTTCACCTTATATGTGAGACAAAAATGTAGCCCCAACATTGGGGCCTTACAATTAATGAGGAACAGTGGGAGGGTAAATAATTTAAACGGAATTTGTGTAACTGCGAAATATTCAAATCATGGATGGAAATATTTTAAATTTGTTAGAACAGAAAGAAGATCTAAAGATCCAGGTGTGGAGAAGAAAACAAGTATGAAGCCACAAGTCAAAGAAATAGAAAATTAGAGTATCATTGCATTTTCTTTTCAAAGTTTTTCGGATTGATTGGTCCTTGTCTGTAATTAGGAAACTATTTTCCTATAATGTCAAACATTGAAAAATACCACACCTACACATTTTTTTTTCATGTTTTTTTTTTTAAAGATGATAGTTGTGTGGTCAATAAATAAATAAGTGTATTTAGCATATTAGATATTTATAAATGATTTATTTTGCTTAATGTTCTACAAGTAATAGAAAGTGTTTGATGAAAGAATATAACAAAACAAAAGCGGTGTTAAAAAATTGTTGGGTATGTCCCACTGGATTCCACCCATCCAATTTCATTGATGAGAGTGATGATGGGGCATAGCTAATTTATTGACTTCAACGGCACCAAAAATTAGCAATCATTCGCAGGAAAATATGTATATTATGTAAGGTATTCCATAAAAAATATTTATATATAAAACTTGTGATGTGGTTTTATTTAAAAATTTGTATTTAATTTACCTCCCAAACCATTCCAAACCCCATGAAAGAGACCCTCCGTGTTTGATTCCTATTTCTTCATAGTCAAACCAGATATCTACTCCTCCTACTACTACCAAGGATTAAAGTTACATTTTTCTTTTGATATATAGTTTTTTTTAACAAATTATGTTATATGTTATAACTTTTTAATCACAAACAATTTTTTCTTTTTAGTTTTCCGTCAAGTCACAGGGTATTTATGGATGAAAAAGAAAACATTTTTTTTTTTACCAAAATCAACTGTACTTTTTGTTATTAAATTAGAGCTTTTCTCGACAACTAATTTACGCACTATTTGATAAAAATATATATGTTGTATCAAATTCTAGTTTAAAAGCAAAAAGATATATAAAGAAATGGATATATTTTATCTCTTAATTTCTCTTAAAAGTATAAATGACTATGGTAGCATTATTAGTTGTCATCCCCACATATTAAAGAGAGTTGAATTAATTATATAAAATGTGTGAGTTGTCACCTAAAATTTAGCATCAATAACTAAAATATATTATAGACTTGGTTAATTATAGAATGAATGTGTACAGACTTTTATATTATTATCCAACCATAAATTATGAATATAAGAAATTATTATTAGCAATAATTATTTTTAAAATGATATAAAACACTATTTCATCTATTGATAATGATTTTTTTTCATGCTATATATACTTATATACTCTTAAGTTATATCAAAACACTTGTTAGTAAAAACTTTCTTTTCCTCTCTAAGTATATGTTTATTCGTAAATTTAGTTATTTTCAATTAAAGTTTTATTAAATAAATTTATTTGATCAAATATTTAATTTTTTTATATTTTTAATTAAACACTTGCTATTTGATTCTGTACTCAACTTGACTAATGTGCTTATCATCTTGTATTATCATTATTTACCCATTTTCATGTAAAAAAATATAATTAAATTTTAAATTTCTTAAATATGTAAGTATCTTCAAATGGTTTATAATTAAAATTTTTTATTTTGATAATGGTTTAAAATTTTTATATTTTTTTAATTGAATCTTTACCAACAATACAGGTGAGATAATCATTCGATTCTGCAGTCTAAAAAATAACATTACAAACTTAGATAGTAAAAAAAATTAAGTCTTATACTAAAAGATACCATTATTATTTTTAATGTTAAGCTCGAGATTGTAAAATTAAAACAATAACATTACTTTATTTGACAATAAAATAAAATGAGAAAAACTTATTTGAAAACTATAAGATTTTGGATACTTAATAAAATATTATTTTAAATAAAAATTTAATTAAAAATTTTTATATTATGAGAGATTTAAAATTTAATTATATAATTTTTTTTCTTTACGAAGACACGTAAATAATAACTATGCAAAATAACGACTATATTGTTTCAGTGAATACCAAAACCAAATAACAAGAAATCAAATGAAAATATAATTTTTTTTGGACACTAAAAAATACAATATTTTTTTAAATTCAATTAATATTCAATTTCACGGTAAATTTAATATATATATATATATATATATATATATATATATATATATATATATATATTAAAAGTTGTACTTCTTTATTTAATAAAATAAATAGCATTATATAAATCCTATTAACTTGTAAATGACATATTTACATGTATAAATGACATAATATTTTGAAAAGATCATTAAAATAATAAATATTAATTTGTAAAATAGTTTTATATTAAATAAGTCATTTGTTTATGTAACATATTTATTCTGTTATTGTAATTTTTATGATATAAAATTGGATTGTTATAGTCATTGTAATATAAATTTTCACATTAATAAAGGATCCAATATATATATATATATATGCGTATGTATAATAAAACTAACAGTGAGATTTTTATGTATTGTGAAATTTGGCATAAAATAAAAAAAATTATAAATTATATATTTTTCAAAATACCTTTGTGTAAAAACGATATAACATTTCAAAAATATGATAAAAAATAAAATATTTAATTTTATACCAAACATGCAAAATAATTTATATAATACATTAATTTCATTATTTTGTTTTTTTGTGATAAAATATTTAGTATTTCAGTTCTTGTAAGAGTTTTGTCTTTAAATTACATTACATAGGAAACGTTATATTACCATGACACATGAGTCATGACTTGGAATGTCATGTTTATCATAATAACATTAAAACAATTAAAATTAAAATTACAGGGACTAACACTAACATAATAAAATGAATATATCACACCCACCCCACCAGTAACATATCTCAGCCTTTATATGTATGATGAAAAGATTATCCATGAAGTATTCCTCTAAAATAGTTTTAGAATTTGATTTAAGTATAAGCCAGGTAAATTGATATATATATTTTTTTTTAATTTTACAATTATTGCTTTAAAAGTGAGATTAATAATGATTTGTGATCAAAGGATGGTGTAAAATAGTTTTAGGATGTGATTCCATAATAAGATGTTATGAGACATTAATAGTTAATTTATTGTTTAGGTGAGTAAGAGAAAGTAAAAGAGTAAAAAGAGGAATTAAAATTGGATAGAAAAAGAAAAGGCCACACCACACTGCTCTCATCCTTCTGCTCTTGTTGTCTTCTCCCTCACTCAGCTCTCCACGGTTAGTCAAACACACACTCACTCCATTTCACACATCTTCTCAATTCCCCTCAGAACCCCTTCGCCCTTCGTTCATGATTCAATTCGCCCACGCCTTCCTCCATGTTCATCTGTCAGATTCCGCGCCGAAGAAGGAAAAAGACTCTCTCTTTTGAAATGGGTCTGCCTCTCTATTCCCCTCTCATCTCTCTTTCACCGCACCCTCTTTCCAGCTCTTAGATCTGTTTCTCAACCACTGTCCACCAGGTTAGATCGCAACATTTTCCAGCCAAAATTCTGTTTCCTGCTTTACCCCTTTGGCGCTGTTTCAGGGATTTTGTTTTTTCATTCAGACCCACTTTGCAGGACAGTGTTTTGGCCTCTTTTTATGTTACTTTATCCCCAACCAGAAAATGGGTCGCATCGCTTTCAGCCTCGGAATTTGATGACGATGATGATGATGATGGTGCATGTTGGTGACATGTGTAATCATGGGGTGTTTAATAATTAGGGGTATATTAGGTTTTCCTCTGCTTTGTATTTGTATCCGGTAATGGTGCTTAGGTTCAGAAACCTTGTGGCGTTGGCATCTCTGTGTCAGGGGTGTTTGCATTTGTTGGAATAATAATAATGGGCAACGGCACTTCTCGTGTTGTTGGCTGTTTGGTGCCGTTTAATGGCAAAAGTGGGGTTGATTTGGAGTTTCTAGAGCCATTAGATGAAGGGTTAGGCCACTCTTTCTGTTATGTGAGGCCTTCTATTTTTGAATCTCCTGCCATTACCCCATCAAACTCTGAGAGGTTCACTGTTGATTCTAGCACCCTTGATTCTGAGACATTGAGTGGCTCGTTTAGGCATGAGAGCATTGAAGAGAGGCCTGGCAAGAATGTTCCGGAAACCACATTCAAGACAATATCAGGGGCTTCTGTTAGTGCCAATGTTTCCACTGCCAGAACTGGTAACCAGAATGCTCTACTTGCTAGTGATGTTCTAGAGCCTGCTGCATCCTTTGAGGGAACCTCGTCGTTTGCTGCAATCCCTTTGCAGCCTGTTCCCCGCGGTTCTGGACCTTTGAATGGATTCATGTCGGGACCATTGGAGAGATTTGCCTCCGGTCCATTGGATAAGGGTGGTGGTTTCATGTCTGGGCCGATAGAGAAGGGAGTAATGTCAGGACCTCTTGATGCCACTGACAAGTCCAACTTCTCAGCCCCTCTTGCACGTGGTCGCCGAAGGCCACACCTCCAGCGCCTCATGAGAAGTGTGAGTGGTCCTATGAGAAACACTTTTTCTCGGACTTTTTCCAAGCACTCCATGGGTGTCAGTTGGGTGCAGCGGTTATTCCTTCATCCGGTGTCTCAACTAGCTTGGAATTCCAAAGAGGCGAAGTTTCGGTCTGAAGTTTCTAGAAACTGTACTGAAGTTGGATCGTCCGAATTGGAGTATAAACATACACAAAATTTGCAGTGGGCTCATGGTAAGGCCGGTGAAGACAGGGTTCATGTTGTGCTTTCTGAAGAACAAGGGTGGTTGTTTATTGGGATATATGATGGTTTTAGTGGACCAGATGCACCTGATTTTCTGATGAGTCATCTTTATAAGTTTATAGACAAGGAATTAGAGGGGTTGCTATGGGATTATGAAGATAATCCTGTTGATCCACTTAAACCTGAAGTCCTTAATAATGGAAATGATGTAGTTAGTAGGGAGGAAATGTCTGATGCTCATAACATTTCGAATGAAGAAAGTTCTTGCTGTACAGAAACTTCTTGTACAGTAATGGTCAAGGATCAGTCATCTAATAGTGAGATAGTGGAGGTAAAAGCTGAAATTAAGGTAAATGTTGAACAGAAAAATTGTGGAAGTCCCAGTATTGACCATCCTGTTCCTGTATCTGTTCCAATTGGACAATTGAGTGGACAAGGCAGAAGAAGTGTGCGACTTTATGAGCTACTTCAGATGGAATCTTGGAATGAACAAGTGTCAGAAGAACAAGGCAAGGATTCTATAGTTCCTGCACAAGAAAGGCAGTTGAGGTTCTGCTCATCTGATGGTAAAGAGGATAGATCTGGACACCAGGATGAATGTCCTACTACTTCAGGGGAAAATGGAGGCCCTGGGTTTAGTTCGACTAATCTAGAGCCTATAGCCCCCTTTTCTGTTTCAGGACAAAGGCAGAATACAAGAAAGTCATTTATTGGTACAAAAATCAGAAAAATGTACAGGAAACAGAAGTCCTTACGTAAGAAACTTTTTCCTTGGAGTTATGATTGGCATAGGGAGGAAACTTGTTTTGACAAGAAATTAGTGGAATCCTCAGGACCCATTAGAATATGCAAATCTGGAGTAGATCATAATGCAGTTTTAAGAGCAATGGCTCGGGCTCTTGAAAAAACAGAAGAGGCATACTTGAAAATGGTGGAGAATAATATGGACAAAAATCCAGAGCTTGCCTTAATGGGATCGTGTGTTTTAGTGATGCTGATGAAGGATCAAGATGTCTATGTTATGAACCTAGGAGATAGTCGTGCCATTTTGGCTCAAGAACGACCAAATGATCGTCATCCTAATCTGTGTCTCGTCAAAGATGACATGAGGCATAGAAATCGTTCTAGAGAGTCATTAGTAGGCATGGAGCTGGACAGAATTTCGGAGGAGTCCCCAGTGCACAATATAAACAAGCATGTTAACAAGATAAACAGAAATCGAGAGATATCCATGTGCAGATTGAAAATGAGGGCTGTTCAGCTTTCTACAGATCACAGCACAAGTATAGAAGAGGTGTTTTTCCTCCTCCTTTTTATTGATGAACTATAGGTTGATATATTATAGTCAAATGTTCTATTTCTAAATTGTGATCAGCTAGTCTTACATGGTTTATTGAATTGTCATGTATACGTTGTTGATTTATCTTGTCTCTACATGTGTTTTTAACTTTACTTCGTATTTAAGTACGTGTTAATAACGCTCAAATTTGAATTTATGAGTCATTGGGCATTTGCTAGAGGGTGTTTTCTCTTTATTCTCCTGCTTTTAAACAAAATGAGAAGATATAGTTTGTAAATGGAGAAATCCATGTTTAGGTGTAGTTCTCTGGATCAGGTCCGGTCAGATTTCTTGGCAATTTTGCTTGAGGATTTTTTTTTTTCCAATTTTGAACTGAGTTATCTAACAAAAAATTCAAGCAAATATCTCCAGTCTTTCAAATATTACCTATTGAATTCAAAGTACTTTATTTAAGAATCATCTTTTTTTAAATCTCATTTACCCTTATTTCATATTTCATCAGTAAGATCTGGACCTAGCATATTTTTACCTACTTTTATCTGTAGGTCACCTCTGCTATTTTTACATCTAGTATTTACATATACAGCATGCAGTTGTCAAGGTCCAGTGCGATTTTCTTATTATTTATATTAGATGTTTTCTGAAATTCAAGAAAACAAAATTCGAAGTGATTAGAAATTTTGGGGAAACAACAGAAGGATTGGGTAACACCTTATGCAAACATTGAAATATTTATCTTTACTGGAAAGAAAACTTTATTGTATTTGTTAAAATAGTTTTGACCAATATTTTTCAATTGTGGTTGCAGGAAGTTTTTAGAATAAGAGCAGAACACCCTGATGATAATCAGGCCATATTTAACGATCGAGTTAAAGGACAATTAAAAGTGACTAGAGCATTTGGTGCTGGATTCCTGAAGAGGGTCAGTTGATCTTCTGACTTTGGCTATCTGAATTTTAGTTTGCTCCAGTCCTTTTGTCCATAGTTTTATTCATAGTCTTATTGGTGGGCTTCCACTTGTGTTCATACTTCATACCTGTTTTTTTTTTTTTTTTTTTCCTCATAACATGGACAATTACCATTTCAGATTTTGAACATAAAAGTGTACATATTTTCAAATTCATGCTGTCTCCTTTTATATGTATCTGTGTATTCTTGAAAGAAAATTCATAAAAAATTCTCTTGGAAGAATGACTATCTCCAACCAATGCATTAAGAGGGTTCTTGTTCATTAGAAATCCATCGTACTATCTGATTTTCTCATTTAACTATCAAAATGTTAACCAAAAAAGGAGTTGGTGGATAAGCAGAAGATGGAGTCAATTGTGAATTAGTTATATTTTGACATCTCAAGTGTAATCGTTATACATTCATTTACTTTATGCATGTTGTGCATGGCTGAATTTGAATCTTCTTCTCTTGTGTTTGTGTGATCACGCCAGTATTCAGTAAAGCTATTTTTTTCCTCCCTACTAGTAGTTACAAGACCAACTTTCGGGCCTTCATTATAGCATGATATCAGAGATGCAGTATTTATGACTTTGATATGATGAAGTTCGTGTTCAAATAGTTTATGATAATTCACATTCAGAAAATAATTTACATCTTCATTTTGGCTAGTACATGTTTCTATATTAAAAAACCCGTAGATATATCATTGTTGAAGCACTTACACCAAGCAGCCTGTAGCACCTTACACATCAATGACTACTTGGGTAACGAGTTGAGTGTATATTTCCAGCCACTTCTTTCAATAAAGTCTTTGCTTTTTCAGTCTATTTACTTTGTTTTCAATTTATATTTATATTCCTGCAATTTACACTACAAGTCATTATTTTTTACTTAGTTTCTCTTTTCATATTTCCCTTGTATGTATCATTTTACATTTCCATCAACTTTGTATTTTTTTCAATTTATGTTTACTACAGATTTTACAATTACGTTCCAAGCACATTCATTTGCACTATTTTCATTCTTCTTTCGCAAACTTCCTTTTAGATTCAATTACTTTCAACTTCATCGCACATTAATGCAATTGTTCATTTAAATTGCTTTCCTTTATATTTTGATGCATTTAATAGCTTCTTCATCTTTCCTTTAATTTTGTGCATTTACTTTTTAAGCTATTTTACATTTTTAAATTGTCATGTTTAATATGCACTTTTTATTCTAATGTTGATTGCTCTTCAATATATTTCTGAATATTGCATGTTATTTTCTTTAACTTGGCAATTACTGATTTGTAAATTCAATCAATTGGACGTGTAATTTGATTTACATAAATAAGAAACATACTTGCTTCATTGTTATTTGGTAATGATTATGATGACAGAATTAAGATGCAGAAGAGTAGTGGTTAACTAATTCATGGAAGTAGTATATACCTTAGGCATGTTGCTGTATTTTTCTTGTTTAGGGGATACCCTAATTAATTCATGGAAGTAGTATTTACTTATATAGCCTAGGTAAAATATAGATATCCATAAGAGCATATTTGCATACAGACACAGTACTATGTTTCTTGATGATGACAACAAATAATGAAAAATACTTATTGTTAATTTTTGAAACCATTTCTAACTAAAAGTGTATGATTTAGCCATGTTTTAACGAACCACTACTGAAGATGTTTCGAGTTGATTATGTGGGCAATGGACCTTACCTAAGTTGCGCTTCGTCTGTTGTTCATCACCGGCTTTCTTCAAGCGATCGGTTCCTGGTGCTGTCCTCTGATGGGCTTTACCAATACTTCAGCAATGAGGAGGTAGTTGCCCATGTCACCTGGTTCATGGAAAATGTTCCCGAAGGTGATCCTGCACAATACCTTATAGCAGAGCTTCTCTTCCGTGCCGCAAAAAAGAATGGTCAGTGTCACCTATGCTCTCTTCTACTCTCATCTTATTATTATGTATGCCATTCATTTTTGATGATGAAGATTTTTGCAGGTATGGATTTTCATGAATTGCTGGATATTCCTCATGGAGATCGCCGAAAATACCATGATGATGTTTCTGTTATGGTCGTTTCCTTGGAGGGAAGGATTTGGAGATCATCCGGATAATCATTTTTTTTTTATATTTCATTTTAAAATATGACTCTTTCATTTTTGCATGTTCCTTTCATAATGTAACAATTTTGGGTTAGAAGAAGTAAAATTATTTTAGAAATCAAAATTAGCCTTTCACTTTTTAAACAGAACCCTTTTATCAAACCAGTCCTTTTCGCTTGACCATCTTTTTTAAAAGTGACATTTTTTTTTTCTTTTAAAATGTTCACATTTGAAGTACAATAGTTCACTGTTTGGAATAGTTGAAAGATGGAAAATGTTAGTTAGGTTTAGGGTAAAATGATTCATAGAAATTGAGATTTGGTGAAAGAAAAAGTATATTTTTGTGGGTTTATTTGAAATGAATTGGTGAAGTGAAAGATTAAGATGTGGATAAATTTGAAGTTGACCGAGGTTGTGGTGGATGACCATATACATACTTAAATTGGGAATTAGACACTTAACGTTGACTGACAGCAACTACTGAAGCACCCGCTGTCTCTCCTGGGACCCAATCCATTCTACAATTTATGACCATCGTTGCTGCTCATTCTACAAATTTACTCCAACCCATAATTCTTTTCAAAACTATATAAAATTTGGTCAGCTTTTTCTTTTTAAGTCATAAATGTTTGGACTTGGATTGATGAAGGGTAACAATCCAAAAGAACGAAGAGTTTAGGATATAATAAGCAGAAAAAACATAGTAAGAAAGATGATAAATGTTTTTTTTTAGCAGCAAGATGATAAATGAAATAAAATATTGGAAGATAATAAAAATATTATGAGATAAAATTGAGATGAAAATTAATGTAAATATAAATATAATTTCTCTTCTAATCAATGATTCACTTTTTTCACAACTGAAGTTGTGGTATTCCATAATGACTTTTTTTTTTGAAGATGAAATCATCTTTCGTGGTAACTACTTCTAAAGAAAGAAATCGTATTCCTCGTAGAAAACTTATCTATTTTTGTACTATAATTTATGTGCAAAATTGTATAAAAGAATCAAAAAGTCTTTTTCCTTAACAACACATTGGTTAAATATCCACTAGTTTTTAAGGTTTTCAAAGTGATATATAAGAGGAGTGGGCCTATGTACATAATTTTGAACAGATGTTAAAGTTTAAATCTAAGGGTTTATAATACTATTCGAAAGTTTTAACGAACAGGGTTCATATGGTCATTCGGGAAAAAAAAAAAAAATCAGTTTTGAAAACGTATTCCTTCTTCTTATGTTTCTATAGGTTGATACGCTTACTGCTTCTACTGTCTTAGCACTGCTGTTCGTGTTATTAAAAATCTACAACTGCAGTTTTTACACACTTGCAAGCATCAATATACTATTTTTTTTTTCAAACACTGATAAATATTTTTTAAATATTCTTCAAAACCACAAATAATTGTTATATCCTTAGCTTCAATCGAGCTTCAGTCAAGTGAAGGAGCTGCAAATCCCACCCCCTTTCCTCGAAATCCATTTCGCCGAGAAGAAAGTGCAAGTTAGTGTGATTCGAACGGCCCACTAAGTCAATTCTCCAGTCAAAGCCTGCGTCAGTAAGACGCCGTGGTTGAGCACTCATTCCTTTTCTTTATCATTTGCGTTTCCAATTTATCAATTTTTCATTTCTTAACTATTTTTAATTGTAAATGTTTTGTTTTTAGTTGGGTTTAAATTAAATCTTTGATTGGGGGTTAGGGTAGTTGGTAAAAAATTGTTTATTTTGTAATGGGGACTCAGCGTTTGGATTGTTTTAACCACACCCAACTCAATTTTGTTGCTTCTGATGTCCACCCCACCCAAATTTCGCGTGTTAAATTTAAACTGTATTAGGATGTATTTTGTGAAAATTCAATTATTTAATTTTGTGTATTGGTTCGTTGCAGAAGCAAAGGAGACACTCTCTTTTTGTTCCTTCCTTTTCTCTCTCTAGTGTCTCACATCACAAATGAAAATGTATGTTTCCACTATTTTTGTTTGTTTTCAAATTAATAAACTAATTTCGGTTGACCCTTTCTCTTATCTATTGGCATATGGTTGATGTTTACTAATTGTGTCGTAGCTTAGAGGCCAATGCTGGTGCACTCACAAATTTTGAGGTCCTTGATTTCTTACGAGCTAAGGGAGCTTCAAAGGATCCAACAAGGGTAATTGCAAAAGTAGCGCAGTCTGAATACAAGGTAAGATTTGTTTTTCTAATAGATGGCAATAGTTTTTAAGTTTTATTGATTGATGAATTTGCTGCATATCTAGCAGGTTTATGATTATTTGGTTGGCACTGCTGCCTCTGATCAAACAAGAGAGAGCATCAATGAATTTTTGACAAGTATTAAACGGCATGACCTAGCAAAAGCTGAGGTTCTGAACATATTAAACACTAGGCCAGCTGCTGAAGTTGAAATATTCCCTGTAAGTATCAAAATTTTTTAACTTTACAATTTAGTTTACACCTAACCATTTAGTTAGAAGTTTTTAGCTCTGCAATGTGTTTTCTGTTATTTGTCTTTAGCTTTAAAGTATGAAATATAGTGTAAGGGAGGATATTATAAGCAAGAAGGAGGCAGGAAAAAAAAAAACAGAAGATGCACAACTTTGGTGAATAACTTTCTGTGTGTAATTTACTTAAAGGATGCTAATCAGCACAGCAATTACAGAGAATCAGCAAAAGATATACTATGGAGAGAAGAAGCAGAGTAAACACACACACCGCCCTTCATTACTCCTCATGACGTATATATTGTTGGGCCTCCATACATAATCTTGCAAACGTACATTCCTCACTCTCTCTTATAACGGCTTTGCATTCCCTGTCCTTTGACCCTCCTGCCAGCTGTTCCACCTTGCTAACAGAATTCTCATACTGGGGACAATTTTCCACTTCAGTCCTTGCCTGCCCTTTTGACATAACATCACCGACCCCATTAAAACCCACCTTGTCCCCAAGGTTGGAATCAGGATATACCTCTTTGAAAGCTAACCAGTCTTCCCCAGTAACTGTCTCTCCTCAAGACCATTCCACCGAACTAGCACTTGTTGAATTTCATTACCACCTTTGATAATAATCTTGTTTTGCAGAATGGCCAAGGTTGTAGAATTTGACCAATTTCATTAGTTGTCATGCTTAAAGGAATATACGGTTTAATATGGTCACCATAACAAGGTTTCAGCCGAGAACAGTGAAAAACTCGATTAATGTTGGCGTGATTTGGCAGCAACACTTTATAAGCAACAGAGCCTACTTTCTTCACAATAGGAAATGGTCGAAAATATCTCATTCCCAACTTCTGGTTTCTTCTCAAAGTCACAGAATTTTGTCGATATGGTTGGTTGGAGTTTAACCAAAGTTCCCCTCTTTGAATTTGACATCCCTTCTTTTCCTATCTGCATATTTCTTCATATTGTGTTGCGCCTTTAGTAAATGTTGTTTTAACTGAGACACAATCAGATCTTTTTTGTTGGAGCATTTCTCAAAGGTCTAAGGGATCAGTGGAATCAAAGACGTATTTGTCCAAGTGAGGGAGTGCTTGCCCATACACAACCTGAAAAGGGGTCATACCTCTAGTGAGATGGTATGGTGTATTATACCAGAATTTAGCCCAAGACAGAAACTTAGACCAAGCTTTTGGATTGTTATATGTGAAACAGCGGAGTTACATCTCTAAGCAGCAGTTGACAGGCTAAGACTGTCCAGTGTGTTTGCGGGTGGTAAGCCGTGCTCATGGCTAGAGTAGTGCCACCCAATTTAAACAAGTGTTTTCAGAATTGAGACGTGAACACTTTGTCTCTGTTGGAAACGATAGTCTTAGGAATGCCATGTAGTTTTGCCATGTTTTTCATGAAAACTTCAGGAACTTGCATGCTTGTATAATCTGCCTTGGGTAAAGCAAAATGAGCATATTTGGAAAGTCTGTCCACAACTACATATATTACTGTGAAGCCATTGGATGGTGGTAAACCAGTGATGAAGTCCACTGCTATGTCATCCCATTCTTGTTTTGGAATGGGTAGAGGTTGTAATAAACTTGTTGGTACAACATTAAAAGCTTTTGCTTGTTGGCATATAAGACATTTCGTCACAAATTCTGCTATGTCTTTTTTCATTCCCTTCCCATGGAATTGAGAAGCAATTTGAGCTATTGTTCGCGTGATACCTGCATGTCCCCCAATCAGTGAGGAATGGAATTCCGAAGGATCTGTTGAATAATGGTGTGTTTAGGTGTCACAACTAACTGACCATCCCAATACAACAATTCATCATGCAATGAGTACAGAGGATGAGGAGGCTTGCCTTATTTGCAAGCTTCTTGGGTGGCACTCAGAGTTACGTTAGCCTTTATAGCTGCTGTAGAGTTGAAAAAAATATATGCAACCACATCTGTTGTTCTGGAGTTTGTATGCTTGTTCAGCAATGCTTCTTAAGCTTCTTTGGTTTGTTTGGATAATCAATTTATGTCCAAGCAAATAGTGTCGAAACTTCGCCATGGCTTCTACGCTAGCATATAACTCTCTTGAATAAGCTGATTTCTTTTGCAGTTTAGTGCTTAGCCTTTTAGAAATATTTGAACTGCCATACCATTAATAGTGACAACACCTGAACCCCCTTTTAGTGCATGAAAAAACTGGTGATGATCTAGAGGTACATTCTGAATACAAGTGCCAGTCTCTATCAGGGGATCTGGTTCCTCAACATGTGCCTCTTCTTCCTTCGTATGTAGTAAGAGATATTTCTTGTTAGGAAAACGAAGTAATGCGGTGAACTTGTCATCATAAGTAAAACATAGGCCTTTTTCACGCCTTAGTTGCATCTTAGCAGTGGACATATTTCTGACATTATAGTTTTTTGTTCTGGATTGGCTGGATGTTATATTGGTAGTAGTAGGTAACAGTGGGGGAAACCCAGTGGTTTTATGAGTTTGGTTTAGTGTGGTTGTGGCAGGTTTGGAAGATATCTGTGATGGGTAGGTTTTCTGTTTAGGGACATGCTTTTCTTCATACAATTTGGCTAGTGAAACTGCACGAATCATAGATGTAGGATCCTGAGCGATGACATCTCTGCATATTTCAGACTTAAGGCCAGTGATAAAACAGTCTGGTAAGGGCATCTGGGGTGACCCCATACTCATGATTTTCTAAGAAAGCGATTTCAGTATTCAACATGTCATAATTCCATCATGTTGATTATTCGCTTGACATCTTTGATAAATTGATGTCGGATGTCAATTCTCTTAAGCGAGTATTCTCCGCCATGGTATGAAAGTACCAATGTAAGGGAGGATATTATAAGCAAGATCCAGACAGGAGAAAAAAAAAACAGAAGACACAATTTTGTGAATAACTTCTCTGTTATTTACGTAAACGATGCTAATTGTGTGTTATTTACGTAAAGGATGCTAATCAGAATAGCAATTACAGAGAATCAGCAAAAGATATGCTATATAGAGAAGAAGCAGAGTAAACACACACACAACGCCCTTCATTACTCCTCATGACTTATATAGTGTTGGGGTGCTAACGTACATTCTTCAGTCTCTCTTCTAACTGTTTTGCATTCCGTGTCCTTTGACCCTCCTGCCAGCTGTCCCACCTTGCTAACAGACTCATACTGATGACAATTTTCCACTTCAATCCTTGCCTTCCTTTTTGATATAACATATTGACTTTTAACTTTTATTCTGTGATGTAACTTGTCAATACTAGCATATAAGCAGCAAAAAAATTTCTGACAATTAGCAGTTATTATAGCATAATTTCTATTTTTCTTCTCATAACTAATTTACTCTGATAATATCGAAATATAATTTACAAGAAACTGTTGTTGGTAAGATCAGCCAGTTTGGAAACATAGTCCCTGCATTATTAGTAACTTAAAATGATAAAAAAGAAAGAGTAGTTGGTCGTTCCTCAATTCACATCTTAGTAATAACCAATAGAATTTTGAATAATTTTTTAACCATTTATATATATATATATATATATATATATTTATGCATTCTCGAATTGCTTTTAATGATATGTTAGTTGGAAGCATACAGACAATTAGACTTAACTTTAAGTTTCTTTGGTCCCAACTTATATAGAGACCTCTTAGTGAATTTTAGAGGGTGAACTGTAGCGAAATTTAGGTGCTACTATAAGGAAGTCGCCTTTGGTTTGAAACACATGCAAGTGGTCATGGGCTAATCCTGATGGACCAAATCTACAACAGGATTCGATCTTCTAAGTTTTTAAATCTCTCTATTTTGCTACCTTCATGAACTTTTACTTACCACAAGCTTTGCTCATTTAAAGGGATGATGGAGTATATTATTAGACATTTTAACTTATTATACACGATAATTTCTAATTAGATGACAGTATAAAATATTTCTACACGACAGATTATATTCAGTGTAGACTAGCTACAATTATCTATACGTTAGGGTTTAAAACTTCAAACTTAAAGATATTAAGAAGGATTGATGAAGTTTTTGGTCCCTCTAAAATTTTAGATTTTTGTTCAGTGCCTATAAATTTTTTTGTTTAAAAGTTACTCCTTCATTAGGAAAAAATTAGTCCCGGAGAGGGTTTAGTTTTGATGGCTAAAAATAAATGAAATACTAAAAATTGTCAATTTATTTTGTACAGACTAAAATCAAAATAAATCTTTTTGAAGGCCTATATATTTTTTAGCCTGCAGCTGATTATCATATTTTTTTCAAATTTGCTTTTGAATATGTAAACTCCTGATTAATTGTGTTAGTCTAAGGAGTAAGGAGTTGGGAATCGCTCTTTCTTCCCTCCTCCATGAACTCAAAATAGGCACTTTGCGGAAGCGTAAATATAAAAACAACGCCAGAAAATTTTAGCGTGGAAAACCTTCTTAATAAGGTAAAAGGCGTGGAAAACCTTCTTAATAAGGTAAAAACCACAGGACCAGTAGGCCACTTAAATCTCCACTATAAAAATAATGGGAATACAAAATATACAATAAATATTGTATCTTCAATTTGTGGACAACACTCACAAATTGGCTCACTCTTTTTCTCTCACTCTAGA
>Ga0209489_106827_pt1 | contig 17826 bp, 8 predicted proteins | sample SiratrowhiteBW_FD_187527 | JGI IMG/M metagenome (GOLD analysis project Ga0209489, IMG submission 187527) | Root nodule microbial communities of legume samples collected from California, USA - Siratro white BW (SPAdes) (version 2) | ecosystem: Host-associated > Plants > Roots > Nodule | place: USA...
TATATAAATTGTAATAATAAACTAATTTTTAAGCTATTAATAAGTTGTTACTTAAAGTAATATATAATAAATTAGTGGTCGAACAAACTGATAAATTAATCTTAATTGACATAACATGACACATTTGTTTGATTTTTACATAAAATAATACTATTATTTTGTAATATTTTTTTTTATATCATATAATAATTCTTTTGAAGTTTGACCTAATGCATAGTGTTAATATTAAGAATAATAATATAGTGATAAATTACAAGTTGAAATACTAGTTTATCTATTATAGTCTAATGAGATAAAGTTATTTATTAAACCCTATATCCATAGCAAACATAGTCAAATGGACATGAGGGAAAGAGACACGATGCACTCATCTCAAACAACATCAAGTGATGAATTCGGATATTTTATCAGGGTCGCACCCACCTAGCAGTTTACTTCTTCTTTTAATCAAATTTTTTAAACCAGTGCTACGGATTATAAATAGCATCATTATCTGACTCCTTCAACACAGCATGATCCATGAAACGCTTCATATCTTTATTCGTTTATACAAAACCTAAATTATCTCCACTTGCCTCCGTCTATGATCATATGCATTGACTTCAGTACCCGTTTCTAGATACAAACATTTTCTTTATAATATTCTATTGCAATTCATCTGTGATCCTTGCCGTAGTACCATTTTGTACGGTTACTTGTTTAGTAATAACATTATAGTTGGTGTTATGCATCCATCGTGGAATTATTATATGATGTGTGGTGCACTTGTTTACTGCTATTAATTAAAGAAAAACATGGTCTATATAAAGAGTCACAGTGAGAAATGAGTGACCTATAGAGTTTGAGAAAGACAAAAACAATGGCCATTACTTCACTGACTCTCTTCAAGATGATCTTTGTTTTCTTCATTCTCTTCACTCTTCTCACACCTCAAGCCCTGGCTGATTGTGAAGCTGAATCAGCAAACACATGCAACAACAAAAAGAAAGCCCTGCCACTAAAAGTCATAGCCATATTCACCATCTTAGTCTCTAGCATAATTGGTGTGACACTACCCTTAGTTACACGTTCAGTCCCAGCCTTGAGCCCTGAAAACGATCTCTTCATAATTGTGAAGTGCTTCGCGGCTGGTATAATTCTTGGAACGGGCTTCATGCACGTGCTTCCCGATTCCTTTGACATGTTGTGGTCTGATTGTCTGAAGGAGAAACCGTGGCATGAGTTTCCGTTTTCGGGACTTGTGGCTATGTTTTCTGCGATAATAACGATGATGGTGGACTCTTTGGCCACTAGTGTTTATACCAAGAAGTGTAGAACTGAGATTATTCCAGCTGAGAGCAGCCCTGCAGGTGGTGGAGACCAAGAGATGGGTGCTGTTGTTAACTTTGGTCATTTCCATGGCCACCACCACCACCAACCTGAGAGCAAAACAGAAGGGCAAGATTCACAACTTCTACGTTATCGTGTTGTTGCCATGGTAAGATTGTTTCTTCATGCAAAGTAAACACAGTTTTGTTACTCACTATTTCTGTCAAAGATTTGTCATCAGAAATTACTGAACAAGGACACGGTGATTTTAGATCATATAATAACTCCTTTGAAGCTTTTGAATCATCCGTAATTAGGGTATTTTAATCAGATAGTGATTTGCCATAAATATTTATCTAATATATATTTTACATTGTCTATCATTATATATTATTAAACTGTATAATAGAAGAAGTAAAAAAACTAGGTATTTTTGCAATGTATATTTTAAATTAAATAATATCACTTTTATTTGTTAAAATGTTTTTGCGTTAATATATAATTATTAGAATTATAATTCACTAAACGGTACTAAACAACTAAAAGATAATTCAAATTAATAGGTTTTCAAAATACATCAAAGTCTATTTATGTAATTGTTTAAATCAATTTTAGTCACACTACATTATAGTAAGATATGTGCAGTTATTCTCACCCAACATCAAGCTAGTAGATATCATATCCTAAGTAATTCCTTCTGGGACTTGTGTGGATTTTCAAGTGTTATATCTCTGGTAATTCCCTGCACAAAAAAAAAATATTATCATAATCCTTATAAATAATTATATATATAATTAAGTTTATTATTTTTTATTTAAAAAAATTGTGAGGAATTTAAGTATAATGTTGAGAGTCTTATAATATAAAGATAAACAATATATAAAAAAAGTACCGACACACTTATTAGGAGAAAAGTTTTTAATAAAGAAAATATAAGGAATTTAATTATAAAGCTGAAAGTCCAAAATTCGGTGAGGATAATCAAGAAGAACAATATAAAAAGAGAAACTCATCTTAGTATACCTGGTGTATTGTATTAATTGACTCATGAGACATGTGATTCAAATTATATACAAACTCTTCTCAGTATATCCACTCGGAAAATCTAACCAAAATAATAAAACTCAGTTATATATATGTGGGGAAGATTTTCAAAATACCACAGGAATCCAGGTGATAATTTAAGCAGGTGAATACATAATTTAATATTATTGTAAGCAAGTGAATATTGGAAATGCAGGTATTAGAACTTGGAATTGTTGTTCACTCAGTGGTTATAGGTCTTGGCATGGGAGCCTCAAACAACACATGCACCATAAAAGGTCTTATAGCAGCGCTTTGCTTCCATCAAATGTTCGAAGGCATGGGTCTGGGAGGGTGCATTCTACAGGTATATATAATATATACCAGAAAGAGCATGCATGCATAATTAAGTTTTCCGTTTCTATGTTGATAAAACTAACCCTTCAAGTTTTTAATAGGCCCAGTACAAGTTTTTAAAGAAGGCCATCCTGGTGTTTTTTTTCTCCGTAACAACCCCATTTGGAATTGCCCTAGGAATTGCAATGTCCACGACCTACAAAGAGAATAGCCCAAGTGCACTAATCACTGTGGGGTTGCTGAACGCTTCATCTGCTGGTCTTTTGATCTACATGGCTTTGGTTGACCTTCTCTCTGCTGATTTCATGAGCCCCAGGTTGCAGGGTAGCATCAACCTCCAATTAAAATCTTACATAGCAGTGTTTTTGGGTGCTGGTGGCATGTCTCTGATGGCAAAGTGGGCTTAGTTTTCTCTTACGTCTGGTTTAAGCAATAATATATATATATATATCTTCAAAGTTGTAATCTTTTACGTTTCCATTAAATTAGGAGGTTTGATAGAGATGCACTGTATCCACAAGTAACTGTTCATGTTTACTGTCTCATCCAAATACTTTGACTAAACAAATAAAAATAAGTGAACTGCATTTGTCTTTCTGCTGTTGGATCCCTATTGCGTATTACAATACTTTACAATAACAATTAGATAAAAATAAATAAATATAGTTAGTATCTTCGAAATATAAAACAAATATGAAATGAAAAATGTGTAAAAACATTTAACAAACCATATCAATTAATTAACTTATTTACTATTTTTTTTAAAGGTTGTGAAAAACCTTAAATTACATATAGGTAACTCGGAGAAATTAATGATACTTGAGGACTGGAGAACTACGGATGAAATGAATATGACCTTCAACCAATGTGAGACAACACTAGCTAAGGTGAAATTGTAACTTCTTGTTGTTGCTTCCATTCAATGGGAAACAAGAGTCCTCTCTCCTAGCCTTCTTCACAATGCCATATTTTCCTATCTCAGAACAATAATTTCTTTTGTGTTTTGCTTGCCAACTCTCTTTGCAACTCTATCAGTAGGACGATTTGCTTGATCTCGGTTAATCTCATATTTGAAGAACTTTGTCAATCATTCGTTATGTTTTTGTTGTTATACCATGAGCTTCTTGAACATTTTCGTTGTTCCCACGGTGAACGCCAATTAATCTTACACAAGCCGAGAAGGTCCTTCTAACTATTTTGTAAATGTAAAGTCATCCTATATTAATTATAGGTTGTTCTCATCCTAACCATCCTCTCTGGTTCGGGACAAGGGGATACTTGTAAAACATGCTCCAAAGCTTAGGTCACTTTCAGAGCAATTATGGGTGATAAATGCAATACTTTAACACCAACTCTTGGGTTGCTGCAGTCTTATTGTTAATTAAAGAGTTATTTTTCATTTGTTTCACTTACCGAATCTTTAATTGTTGTTATGTTAATTTTTAATATAGCAGTTATTGGATTTATTTCATCCTGCTTGCTGTTTATTTTTTTATTTAAAAATTTGGCTAACATCTTTATTGCTAAGATGGGTGATTTTCAAGTCATTGAAGGTGTTAAGAAACTTAATTACCAGACCTACAACTCTTGGTCTACTTGCACTATGTCATACATGTAGGGTCAAGATTTGTGGGAAGTGGTCAATGGTTGTAAAACAACTCCACCTTGAGGATGTGCATGCAAAAGTAGAAAATTAAAGTAGGCAAAGCCATGGTAGTGTTGAAGACATGGTTGAAGAAGATGTGTTAAAGGAGAAGATTGGAGTTGACTGTTTAGTGCTCTTTGGACCATCTAACACTTTTGTTTGATTGTCTAGGGTTGATTTTGACCATCCAGTGTTCTTGAAATGCCTTATTTACTGTCTATGTTCTTGACGAATAAATTATTGAATATATTGTTGTATATAGATCATAATTCATCAAATCCAAACATAAACTTGAAGTATTTGTTATCATCAAAATCATAATAGATGATTGGATCATTTAAAGAGCCTTTTTAAACCATCTAACATGCTCATTAGATTGTGTCATGTTGTTGGATAATCATTCAACGGGAGTTTGTTTCAAACCACATAAGTTTTTCTTCACCAAGCCATAAAGGTAGAGAGACAACATGAGAGGGATGGAGAGACAACATGAGAGGGTCCACACATACCAAAAATATGCCTCTTGCAATGCTTCAAAAGAAAGAAGGAAGAAGACAATGCATTTTAAGGTAAGTATTCTAAACCATCATCTTCTTCTTTTAAAGATCGTAAAGACTCTTTCTCTTCTAATGATAAGCATTATTCTTCTAAAAATAATCATGTCTCTTCTTCTTCGCCTAAACCCAAGTTTGAAGAGAAAACAAGTGGTATGAAATGCTACAAATGCTTGGATTATTGGACACAAAGCCTTTAATTGTCCAAAGAAAAGGGTTATGGTGATGAAGAATGGAGAGATAGATTGTGAACATACATCATCTTCTTCTCTTTCTTCTCTAACCATGTGTTCTTCTTCTTCCAACATTGATTGTGAACTTGTCTCTGAAAAAGGTGACTTGTCGGTAGTGAAACATATGCTTGACTGTGTCCATAACAAAGAGAAAATATTTTCTAATCAAGATACCTTATCAACAACAAAGTTTGCATACTCATCAACAAAGAGAAAATATTTTCCATTCAAGATACCTAATCAACAACAAAGTTTGCATACTTATTATTGATGGAGGAAGTTACACTGAAGTGGCTAGTAAGAGATTGGTAGAAAAACTTAATTTTCCAACCATTTTTCCACCTAAAACGTTGCAAGCTACAATGGTTGAGTGAAAATTGAAAAATCAAAGTGACTAATAAAGTTCTCCTTAATTTTTCCTTTGGAAGTATAAAGATAAAGTGTTATCTGATGTTGTTCCAATGAGGCATGCCATGTATATAGCTGGGAAGGTCATGGCAATATGATTGACATGTATAACATGATGGCCTCACCAACAAATTTCCATTTAAAAGGAAAGGAAGTACATACTCCCTTACACCTCTCACAATAAGAAAAGTTAGAAGAGAATAAATGGCCATGAGGGAGTGAATGGAGAAGCAAAAGTTAAAAAAGAAGATAAAGAGTCACTCTTGGCTTCTTACAAGAAAGTTAAAAAGTTAAAAAGGTAAAACTTGTTTTTAACCCTTATATCTTCTTTTGCCTAATAATGTGTACTTACTGTCTTCTCCAATTCCACCATCAACTTTTTTAGACTTAGAAAAAATCTTAAAGGAATTTGAGGAAATATTTTAGGAGGATTTTCACCCTTACGAAGTCTATTTTGCCAAACGACCAACCCATAAGAATAACCTAGAAGAAACAAGAAATACAAAGACATTTAGATGGACTTTTGGAGAGAAGAAATAAGAAATACAAAGACAAATAGATGGACTTTTGGAGAAATAATGGATCCGTGAAAAAGAAGAAATAAGAAATACAAAGGAGTGCTTCTTCCTGCACCTCCAAGTGTTCTTGGGGCACCTCCAAATTTTAATAAAATCCCTAGTCTGCCATTCACTAAATTACCATATTATCTTTGATTTTGAAAAAACATAAAACAATAAAACAGGTGGGAGACGAAAGGTAAGATGATGGTGGTGTTGCAAGTTTGTGCGTGGTAGTGTGGGTGGATGTTGTGCGACGGCAGCGGCGACGGAGGAGTAACAACGGCAGAACATCGTTTGAGATAAGTGAGGTGGGTTGGGATATTTCGGAACCACCAATTCCACAACGTCTATACGGATCTGTATGCAAGTTGCGGAATGGGCAGTTCCGCAATATGTTTGGACACCTCCCAATGTGTTGCGGAACCACCCATTCCGCAACTTGCATAGCATCCGTATACAAGTTGCGAAACAGGTGGTTCCGCAACACATTGGGAGGTGTCCAAATGTATTGCGGAACTGCCCATTCCGCAACTTGCATAAGGATCCATATAGACGTTGCGGAATGGATGGTTCCACAACAAAAACAGTTCGAAAATACTCTATCCCCAAATTGCAGATCCCACGAAATCTCCCCAAATACGCTACAAATCTTATAATAGATTATGCGTACTTCAAATGGCTGTAAAATGCAGTAGTAATTGAGAATTTTGGAATGAATTGGGCACCCAAATCGCAGCTCGGAACTTGGGAGGTGGCGCACGTAGTGGACGGAGTGAGAGAGATGGAAGGAGAAGGGTTTTTAAGAATTAAGATGCAAGGGCAAAATGGTATGCACAATACAAAATTAAGGATATTTTTGGCCGTGTTGCAAATTTTGGAGGTGTTTCAAGAACTAATTAGAGGTGTAAGAAGAAGCACTTCAAAGACAAATAGATAGACTTTTGGAGAATGGATTGGTGAAAGTATAAGCCCAAGTATCATGCGTAATAATAATACCTAGAAAAGATGAGACTTTTAGAATGTGCACAGACTGTGAGACTGTCAATAACATTATTAAGAAGTACAAACACTTCACAAGTACAAACATCTCATACTCCAACTAGATGACTTGATGTATGAATTGTATGGTAGTAGTTTTCAAAAATAGATTTAGAGTGGTTATGCTTGTGTTGATAAGAAAATTTTACATGTCCACACCAGATTGTTTTGTTAATTCTTAAAACTTCTAGTTAGAACATCCAACCATTATTCTTTTCCTCATAGTTATATTTCCTAATCATCTCAAGTTCCACAAAGTATATATCCCACTATTTTTATACAATATTATGAGTAATTTTATTCAATGTCTCTATTAATAATTAGTGGATTTTATAACAAATTTTTTAGTTAAATTACATTTAATCTCAATAAAAACTCAGACTAACTAATAATACAATTTTAACTCTAACGTATATTTTAAAATTTAATTTTACAAATTACTTTTTAAAATATATTAATTTATAAAAAACATTTTATCACATAAATAAATTAATTAAAAACTTGTTATTTTTTTTTAATATAAACAATTTAACTTTCTAAAATGTTTTTCACTCTTACATTTCCCATCGTTCTTTAAAGGAACCAGAGTCTCATTCTAATCATTATCCTCTTTTGGAATTTGCCACGTGAACCCAATTTTAATCTGCAAAAATGAAACAAGTGGAATTCTGTAAATAAAAGGTAAAAGATTGTTTTTAACCCTTTTAGTTTATTCTGACAAAAGTTTCGCTAAACATAATTGATAATTTTTTTTAATAAGTATTTATTATTTGTAAAATCAATGAACTTTGTGCACCAACAACATTACTTTCCTAGAAGAACACTTAAATCAACCAATCATGATAAAAAAATTAAAACGTCTTATAAAGTTGTTTTTCAATTGAAAAATTAAAAAATAAAAATATAAAAACATTTATAGTAAATTTCAAATATAATTGACATATTTAAATACTTTTATCATAAATTTTAATTATATAAAGGAAATATGATTTATTAACACTATATATACAGAATACAACAGCAAAGAGACACAGGAAACATCGATTCGCATATAGGGAACCCACCTTGTGTTTGATGAATGGTAACTAAGGATGAACGCATTGAAGTGCAGATTGTTGCACACTCTTCGTGGTGATGTGCCCACAGAAGCATTGAAGAGAAGAGCGTTGGAATTGGAGAAGAAAAGGAAGATGAGGCAACCCAAGAGCAAGGACCAGTTTATCGTTCCAGTTCCCGAATCCCTGGCCTACCTCGACACCGCCACCATGCCCATGGTCGTCGCCGTCGTCGGAATCGCTCTCCTCGCCAAACTCCTCATGATGGTACGTAAGCCACCTCCCAATTTCACAATATAAACTGACAATTATATGAAAGGGTTATAGTGATTGATCTTGTTGCAAACCACGTGTTCGATGAAATGAAGCTGTGACTAATGGATGTAACCGGTGACAGTATGATGAATCTAAATCCCAAGAGTTGTTGGAGCGTAAGATAAAGAAGGCTCCTGAAGGTCAAGGCACCGTTAGAATGATCACCCGAGAGGAGTGGGAGAAGTTTCGGGAAGTCAGGCCCAGGACTCCGTTTGAATCCAGCTTTTCACGCCCTAATTCCAGAATAAGAACCGGAGAACCATTGCGTGTGGTAATCACTCTCACCTTACTGTATTCTTTAATATCTTTCTGTAGGCTTTGTATTCGATTAATATGGTTGAAATTAACTTTTCTCAGACTTTTATTACATTTGTCTACATAATCTATGAAATATTTTTCATCCCACATGATCTAGGCAGTTATTACTTGCTTTGATGGGCATTTTCAATGCAAGATTTGAACGCTTAGAGTGTGTTTGCAAAACTATTCTACCTCCGAATCCAACAATTTCTCCCATACATGTTTAGTTTCTTCAAAAGAGATAAATGTTTATTGAAACCCATTTCTCCCTTCCTAAGAAACTAAACATGACTAAGGGTTTTTTTGGTAGGGAGGAAGGGAAGAAAAGAGAGGGAGATAATTAATTTTGTTGCTTGTTTGGTAGAGTTTCACCTTAGTAATATGCAATGCATTAATAAAATGCAAATTACCATTGTAAAACCATAAATTTGATTGGAAAACCTACTCTACCTGTAATGTTGTGCGACTCACTGTACTATTTCTTTTTTATCTCCCTATCTCTATTTTTATCAAATTACACAATTTTCAAAACATTTTCTTTCTATTTTTCAGCTATTTCTTTTCTCTAGCATACAACTACAACATTCAATTTTATTTCTTAATTGTTTCTCTTTTCTCAACTTATTTCCTCTATTTCTTTCTTCAAAACCAAACAAATCGTAAGAGAAATTGTTGGATTCACATTCAATGGAGGTTGAATGGTTTTGCAGACATACTCTTACCAATTTTCATTCCATTGGTAGAATTGAACATGAGTTTTTAATTTGTTTTTAGTAAGTCCTGTTTTATCTCTCTACTCACGAGATTTTTATTTTGACTTCAAAAATTGTTCTTTTAATGCTAAGGAATGTTATTAGTTGTTGTATTTTCTTACATACGCAAAAGAACTCATTTGTTCTAAATGATATTTTAAAGTTGCTTAACTTTAAGAATCAGCATAAGTACTTGCATTAGAATTAGGAAACATTTAGAATTAAAATGTGTTTAGATAACACAAAAATCAATTCTATCTTATCATCCTATGAAATCATGGTGATACCACGACAAATTAATTGATAATTTCTGACTGTGAACCTAATCCAAACACACTATGAGTGACTGAAATCCTATCATGCTGTGCACAGGTGGATGTAAAGGATTGGACAACTGATGTTTTCATGGATGCTCTTCACAGAGTAGAAGAGTATGGTAAGCATGGTTCTAAGTAATGTAACTAGTCCTCCGATTAACCTCAAATCGCCCTTTGCTTTTTAATTTCAATGCTTAAGATAAAATATTCCAGTACTATTTGTTGTCGTGATCTCAGCTATGAGATGGAATCGAATAATTTTGCTACAGTAGTTACCCATATCTTCACCACTGAAAATTGCACTCCTTTGGCAAACATGAAATGCAGAATGCCTCGTATTTTGTTATATCTTTGGCTGAGTATGTTCTGTGAACTAAAAATATGAGATAATTGCTATGTATGTTCATCATAGCAGAAAATTTGATCCGAAAAGTACCAAAATTAGATAAGGCTAATAATATGTATTTTCAAAATTTGTACCAAAACTTGTAGTTGTAGATGTCGGTGTCATTTATAAATATTACTTGGTTGGTTTTGTATATTGACAAATTACGCAATCAATAATAGTTTCTTGATTTGAAAGAAACGTGATTTTTATATTTGATTTCTGTTGTCTTATTTACTACTCCCCCCTAAACTCATATAAGGAAAAAAAACAAAAATGATTATGTTTGGTGTACTTAAATATAAGTTTTATTTCCCTGAACTTTATTTAATGCTACTATTTCAAAAATATCTTTCGTGGTTTTACATTTTCTATGTGGGAGCAAGATTGATGGTAAACTTCTTTGATAATATATTAAGTAACTTGTATTGGTGATGCCTAAAATAATGTTATAAGTGAAACTTAAAACTTTGCCTACAAAAGTGTTAAGCTTATTTAAAGTATACATGAAGAACTAGAGTTTCAAATAAATTGTTAAGAATGATGTGACATAGGAACTCTAAAAGATAAAATAAAATAATGAGCCTTGTTCATACTGTTGTAAAATAAAATTCCTAAATATGGGCTCGAGCCATCTTACTTTTTTTAAGGCTTTCTTAATTATTCCTTTATATTCCTTTTTCACCTTATTAGGAGAATAAAAATGGTTATAACAATACATAAAATATAATAAATATCCTGATAAAATTACGCATTCCAAATTAGAAACAAACCGTATCAAGAAAAGGAAAAATTGAGAAATGGTAGACTATACCTTTATTTAAAACTAAAACCCACTGACTAAAACAACATGAAAAATATCTGACAAAGCTACACGAGTATAACAAAGGACAAGATAGTTTCAAGTGAGCCGTTAGATTCACTAGCAAACTAACCTATTTCAAGTGGTTTGTCCCAATGCAAAGAGAGCAGAGTTCTTATGCCACAACCTAAAAGGCAAGTGCAAGGCATTCAAATGAAGAACATCAGGTTTTCCACATCGGGGTGCAACTTGTAACACCCTTCATCATTTAAACCAGAAACTGACGAAGAAGATCCAGTAGTTGCAGAGCGAGCAGATTTGTTTTCATTCATTGCTTCATAGTACAACCGGCCTCTATATGCAGCTAGATCAGCATAGTACACTGGAGGGACTAAAGATACAGGTCCAGTGCACTTTGCAAAGGTAAAGCACATCTCATATATGAGTTTCTGCAAATCATCAGATGTAAATTTGTGCTCATCCCATAACACATGATAATGAGTGGGCTTGCTTGTACCCGATATCCCCTTGTGACTAAAAAGGTAGAAGTCAAATTCAAAAGGATGTACTACTTTTGTGTCCACAACTGTTCCAGGTAACACGTTGAAATTTCGATCCTTCACAAAAAATCGAGTTTGATGTCGCTTTTGTGCAATAATAAGAGTGATGGTTGGCGAGTGATTTGAATCACGAAACACAGATTTCAAATCTTCCAACTCCTCCGTCAGAACCATATGAAATTGACTTTCGCTCACGCCATCTCGGAAGATAACAATTTTTTCTGGCCACACTTTGTTCAGCCTATAGTAATATGAAACTAGTTCAAGGCAAATTCTCCCAAAATTCAAAATTTTCTCAACCCGATGACCTTGAGCACAAACACGTGCAGCATAGCGATTTGCAGCAGGCCAATTAACAGTGGCAACTACGGCAGCAATTGATGGGCTGTTGATGTCCCTGGAAGCTGGATGATTAACATCAGCCCCTATGAACATAACATGACCTTCGCCCTCCAAGTTTGGAAGCCTATTCATGAGCTCTACATTACTTCCTCCAATTTTGGCATTCATTTTGAGGGCAAGATTTGTAAGAAAGTGATCCTTCGCCTCATTAGCATGAAGACGTAAGCAGCATTGTGTCACTACCCCAACCTTGGTCTCAGCAATCCATTTGAGGCACTTGTAACCTGAATCTTTCTCGGCCATCACACAAAGAAGAATCTGCAGCCTTTGTTCATATTTCTGTTGAACCTGATAATCAATTTCTTTAAGTATTTTGGACATCGAATCGTATTTGTGAAGAGTCGAGATAGAAAATTCTTCAGACCAAGCTGGCTTCTCCATTCCAATGCCGAGTAATCCGCACTTCCTACGAAACTTTTTAATGAACTGTTCGCTCTTAAATTGGCACTTGGAATCAGCAAAATAAAGAATGCCCCAACACTTCAGCTGCTTGCCTTCCACCAGTGATCCTTCCTTTAGACTCCACTGAGGTTTCCCCACTTCTAGTGCCATACTGATAATCTCACCACTTCGATTAGCTATCTTCAATTCTGGGGGCTGAATTACACGTCCAGTCACGTCTGTCATTGAGGTGTGCACATGCATTCCAAAACTTTCAATAACACCACCTCTGTCAAATGAGATTCAGTGAGGCCTTTGTTTCTAACAAATTCAGGAAAAAAAAGATAGGGCGGATAAAGAGAATCATGGTAAAGTATATACACAAGGCGATAACGTGGAAATTAAAAAGATTCTTACATTATGAAGTTACTTGTTCTCCCATTACAAAAAATGAAATCATTACTCAAATAGTACCATAATCATTACATTTCCTATTTTAACTTCTGCACATACAGAAAGCTTTCATCAAATATAAATCAATTTGCATTTATGTAGCCAAACCTGTGTATTTGTTCCGTACATTTCTGTACGGTGTAAGGGTTGAAAGAACATTTCAGAATGTGTGCTTGTGTTCAAAGCTATGCAATCCTTTTGGTGAGTCTCCCTCATATTTAATTAAGTTCACCAAATGAATCTTCGTTCGACAATCAAAGCGGGATGAAGAAACAAAAAAGAAAAAGAAACACCAAAGTACCAGAAACAGTTCATACTATTATACTAGCAAAACCAAGTGATTTCTTGCAAGCAGCTAGTTCAATCAACACTAACTGTAAGAACCAAGGAAAAGAAGGATCAAAAGTTCCAGAAAGCACAAATATTCAATAATAATATTTTGAATATTATATACGTCTAACAAGGTAAAATATTTACTTGCTGATCACGACAGTTGAGAAATTAGTAGACAGAAAAGGAGAAGAAAGTGACAACACAAATGATTTGCGATTTTTGCAGATGCCAAATTCATTGCAACAATTACTAACCAGGCATGCTCATGAAATTAAATTCCCTTACCCACATGGTCCTTCCTCTGATTTCACTATAGTCCTTATTTTATTTCGCCTCTCTCCTGCAGGAGCCAGTGACATGCTTCTCAACAAATTGCCAGCATCTGTATTCAGTAAGTTATCTTTGGGGCATCTCTGATCCTTAACCAAGACACACAACTCCATGGGCACATAATTCATCTTTTTGCCTCCAAAATCCAAGGCAGGAATGTCCGTGTGTTGAATCACCACCTGATGCTTCCTGAAAAAGTAATCAACCAGACTACATTCCCGTGCTGGATTCCATCCCTCAGTGTCCAAAACAGGGAATCTGATCCTGCTCGTAACCATGGGTGTCAACCTTGTTATAGTGTATTTCTGCTTCGTCCTCCGGTGGGTCACATTAACTTTCAACCCCACAAGTAAATTCTCAACTCTTTTCTCGAACTTCGGAAACATCCTTAAATTGAAGTTCTCAATCTGTTCGTGCAGAAACTTCAATACCGGTTTGTCCTCCCCAAAATACGACAAAACGGAATAGTCGAGGCACAAGGACAAGCCCTGAGAAGTAGGCTTAAGACTCTGCTGAAACCCTCCTGTTGCAATTATCCCTTTAGATTCTCTCGGACTTATGGGATGGTCCTTGGGGAAGAAGCAGCACCCAACCATATCACACTGCTTCGTGGGATTCTCCTTCGCCACCAAATCCAAGCCCTGTAAAACATTTCTAGGAATCGAAAGAACCTTTCCACTCAAGTAATCTCTCAACTTGCGGAGTTCAAGCACCTTCACTAGTGTAAGAGTGACCGAATAGCACACCATTCTTGCGTCACCACCTTTCACCACCTCAACTTCGAAGGTTCCTTCAGTCAACCGCTCCGCGCTGAACACGTTCTTTTCGCCGTCGTACGCCGAACTCGGAAACGCGTGATCGGAAAACAGCTTATCCCGAATCAACGACAAGTGAAACTTGGAAATCTTCTGAGGGCGGTTGTTCATGGGCGGAGCCTTGGCCTTCACATCCACATCGTAGTGGAATATCACTCTTCTTTCATCGAACACAACGTGGAAATGGTTCACCTCAAGCGCGTTCCTCTGAGCTGCCATTGTTCCCCCTTTGTCAGGCCTATGCATTGGTCTGATACTCTCTGCTTTCTCCTCTGATATCCTCCTCGAAGATCCAACATCTGTAATTCAAAATATAAATTCAACTCTTACTAAGTTACTATCATTTATTATAAAGATTGGTGCGTTCTTAGGCTATAAATACAGCAAGAGTGGCGCGCTCAATACCTGAATTTTGAATATTCTGTTTTTTAGTTTCAGTTTGACGTTGAGAACAGAAAGGTTCTGAGGATTCAGCAGAGGAAGAAGGTTTTAACTTCGGTTGCCACTGGGCTCGTGGTTGTGGTTGGGAAGGACACCTTTGTTCATTGCCACTACTTAGCCTTCCTCTACGGTCACCGTAACTGTTACGACCTGCACCGCCGTATCGGTCACCGGAAGTGTAGCCGCGGCCACCGTAACTGCTACGGCCACCGTAACTGCCTCTGCCTCTTTCCATTGGAATTGGAGATGTCGGGAGCGAAATAACAACTAACTGAAGAAAATTAAACTAACAACAGACGAGTTAACCGGAAATGCGATGGGTGTATTTATACTGAGGTTAGTGAAATTACGAAACTGTCCTTGAGCTGGGTTCAAGTTTGTAAGCGGACAGACCAAAGCGAAGTTTTATGGGAGATTAGAAAAAGGTAAGAGGATGTGACGGAGGTATTCAGGGATTTTTGGATACACCCTTTTGTCGTCATTGGTTTAACTTAACTTCATTCTCACTTTTGAGTTTATTTTGACTGATTTCTCGATAGTGTTTTACGTAGAAAGGATGAATTTCTACTGTTTGGAATTTTTTTTCTCAAATAAACCAAAATAAAAAAAAAATTACCTTGATAGCACTTCCTTAATTTTATTTACCAAAATGAATTTAGTTACTGTATGCAAAAAATCATCTTGGGAATCAGATTTCTAGTTGTTAATATTAGCATTTGTAACATTCTGTGGAGATCGGTCCTTGTAAGCTCATTTCCGTCCTGGTGTTTTTTAATTTTTTTTATATTTTATATGTTTAGTAAATTTAATAAAAAGTATATAAATAAAAGTATAAAATTAAAAATGTTAATTAATAAAATATTTAACATATAATAAAATATCAATCTTATTAATAGAATATGCAAAAAAAGTTATAATTATTATAAATTATGTTTAATATTTGAAAATATTTTATATTTATAAATAGTATTAAAAATATCTAATTTGAACTTTCAATATTATCTAAAATATTATTAGATGAAATTATTCATAATAATAATCATTAATATTTATTTAAATATATACTGACATTAATAATAATAATAATTTTTATTTAATTTAATAGTGAAAATGTATTCAAATTTTTATTATATTAATTGTTCCGGTACACCTAATAATCTCACATCCTAATAGTTTCACATCATTTAGAAATAGAGACCAATGTTTGTTTAAATAATCTTCCTCCCTTAATTTACCGAAACACCTTTTAAGAACAAATTCGTAACGAAGCTCTGAGTCTTAAATATATCGGATGTCATATTGATCTTAGCAATACCATTTCAACGGACTTAGGTTTAAATACATTAATATCTTTTTAAGGACAAAAACTCTAGATTCCAAAGCAAACAATACTGTGATGAAACATTAATATATATATATATATATATATATATATATATATATATATATATATATATATATATATATATATATATAGTTTTATTATTTTATGAAAAATTAATTAAAAAATAAAAATTAACTATAAAAATATTATTAAAAATTATATAATCTTTATTTTTTAAAAGATAAGTTATTTAGTTATTTTGAAATAAAGAAAATTTATCAATTATTTCTTTTATTAAAAAAAATTCTTTATTAGAGAATAAAATTATCTAATTAAAACCAAATAAGCATCCTTTTTATATAGTGGTACACGTAATTATTAAAATAAAATATATTATTAAATTATAAAAATTAATTATAAAATAAAAAATTTATAATATTTTATAGGTACTTTTTATTCATTTTGTAGGTAATTTTGTTTATTATAAGTAATTATTTTATTTCAAAAGTATTTACTAAAAGGATAAAATAGTGAGAATTTGTATACACAAAAAAGAAGAATTCCCTTTATTTAATTTATAGATTAGTTATTAAAAATTACTAGTTCAAAAATTTATATAAATTATTAAATTTTTATTAATAAATCTAATTTTAAAATTTATAATTAAATTTAATTTTCATTTCTATTGACATATTTTTAAATTATTAATATTAAAAATGTAAGTATAATTAAATTAGTAACAATTATCAAATTTTTAATTTTTGTATAATAATTTAAATGAACATCTATAAACTTTTAATATTTTAAAGTAAGTTTTTAATATTTAAAATATTATTATTTTATAGCAATATATTTAAAATGGTTTATCGTAAATTTATATATTTAATTAGTTTATAAAATATTTAAGTGGTATGAAAAATAATATTATAAATATAAAAATTATAATAAAAAGAAATTTTAAGAATTATATCAAGTAATAAAACTAAGTTAGTGAGATATGTATTAAGATTCTGATTAATTAAAACAAATCTTACCTAGTTATCATATTATATCTTAGTTTTCATAATGTCTTCCAATAGCATACACAGGACAACATCTTCAAGGGGGTAAGTTGATTTTTAGACTGGACTTGGAGTGCCTCTTTCTCTACCTCCATGATATCTTTCTACATCTTCATAATTTTCATAATTTCAATACTGCCCTTAACGAAAAGATGGAAATACCCATATTTTTGTAATGAATTGGGTTTTTGAACATTTCGAAAAGTTTGAAAGTTGTAGTTTGCGGCTGTTCATGTGGCGATTGAAGGGAGGTGCTCGATGTTAAAGATTTTCCAGCAAGTATACTGGGTCCACAAGTAATATAATAAGTAAGAGAGTATCGTATCCTCAGGAAACGGAAATTATAGATTGACTCCATATCAATTGTATTATGAGCAAAGATTTAACAACAATGATTTGTTGTGGTAACTGAATATAAAAAGTAACTTGAAACGCAATTAGTAATAAAGAGGAAAAATCAATAATAATAACAACTTTGGGATTGAATAATAATATTCTCCATTCTCATATACTCTTAACTGAATTTAATATTTTTTTTTTCCAATTGTCAATCTGCGCAAATAAAAGCCTTTTCAACCTGATTTCTCTAGCATTGAATTTCATAAACTAAATTTTCTAACTTCTATGTCTAGTTATTAAAATAATTTAATTAGCATTAAGATCAGTTGCTATAC
>Ga0209489_106829_pt1 | contig 17816 bp, 8 predicted proteins | sample SiratrowhiteBW_FD_187527 | JGI IMG/M metagenome (GOLD analysis project Ga0209489, IMG submission 187527) | Root nodule microbial communities of legume samples collected from California, USA - Siratro white BW (SPAdes) (version 2) | ecosystem: Host-associated > Plants > Roots > Nodule | place: USA...
TATATATATATATATATAATATCTAATTGTTCTAAAATTAAATATAAAACAGAACTAAATATATATTTGTCTATTTTCGTCCTTATTCTTATATTTTTCCTCATACTTATTTTCGTCTGATATTTATATTTATTTAAATTATTAAAATATCTATAATTTATTAGATATCATAAAAGAATTATATTCTTTATTTTTCGATTGTGACACAAGTTGATTCAATTTGTGAGAAAATTGGACCCACTTCAATCAATTGTGGTAGATTAGCTTCGATAATTTTGTCAACATTTTATCAGCGGAAGACCGTTTGATTCAACTTGATCAAATTTAAGTAGAGTTGGGATAGTGAGTTGCACATATTTATTTTCTTAATAGCTATAGAAATAAAATGAATAAATTTTAAAATATATGCATATTATTTTAAGACTTAAAAAGTTGTATTATACATTTAAAATAAAATTCAAAAGAATATGAAAACAAATTTAAGACCAAAAAAAGTAGTTATGTCAAGTTTTTTTTTATTCGAACCAAAGATGATTGATTAAGTGTTTCGACTTTTTTTACGAGTGATTTAATAGTTGTGGTGATTGATTTGATTTAGGTGATTTGTGATGATTTGTATGAAAAGTTTTATCATATATAAGTATGAGTTAAAAACCAACAATCTATTGGGTAATTTGAGGGGGCAAAATCGAAAAGATCTCACAAGAATGAGAATTGAGCCAAACTCTCATAAGGAAATAACACCACCTTCAACCCAAAACCTTAAGGCATTGGGTTTGTGGGTCTTCTTTCTTATATGTTGCTCAACTTTCTCATTCCTACCCAATGTGGGACTTAGACTCACACTTGGGTACCTAACAAATCTCCCCCTGAAGTGAGAGTCCCTTCCACATTGGTACACACCCCCTCAAGCGGAAGCATTTTCAAATATGAGTACCTTAATCACAAACGATCCTCACTTGTACCGCCGTTTACATACTTAAATGGGACACGCTTCCCCGAAACATCCGTCAGGAAGACTTTCGATACAGGGTCAAACTGTACTCGCCCAAGCCGCAAACCATCGGCTCTGATACCACTTGTTGGGAGAATCCGAGGGGGCGAAAGCATTTTCAACACGAGTACCTTAATCACAAACGACCCTCACTTGTACCGCCGTTTACACACTTAAACGGGACATACTTCTCTGAAACTTCCGTCAGGAAGACTTTCAATACAGGGATCAAATTGCACTCGTACGAACCTTCGGCTCTGATACCACTTCCGTCAGGAAGACTTTCGATACAGGGATCAAACTGCACTTGTACGAACCTTCGGCTCTGATACCACTTGTTGAGTAATTCGAGGGGGCAAAACTAGGGAGATCTCACAAGAATGGGAACTGAGCCAAACCCACACAAGGGAATGACACCACCTTCAACCCAAAACCTTAAGGCATTGGGTTTGTGGGTCTTCTTTCTTATATGTTGCTCAACTTTCTCATTGCTACTCAATGTGAGACTTAGACTCATACTTGGATACCTAACACAATCATTCAGGTACAACAAACCTTCACAAAAAAAACCATGTATATGACTTGACAATAAACATACCCTTTCTACCATGAGTCCAGTTAACTATACAAAAACAATAAATCTACTAACTTGAGCTAGCTATTCTTTTTCTTTCCAAAATGCTTTCAAGTTATTATTTGTTGCTTAGTTGGTGAATTTTAGGCATAGTGTTGGATTTAGACACTAATCAAAGAGAAAGTGGCTTTATTTCCATGCCCAAATTTGAGTCTAAATTATGCTGAATTTCTCTACAATATGGTTCCAAATGCACCATATTATAGCCACCCAAAAATTTCTCCACACATATATCATGATGTACATGTTGGTTAATTGTCCACCTATGGCTCATTTTCTATATTTTGCTTGATATCTCACAAATAAAGAATAAAGGACTTATATATTTTATTTTTATTTTTATTACACATAACACATTTATTGTTAACTAATATTCTCTAATATGTAACTTATCAAATGTTGTTATCCAATCATTCACTAGAATTGGGTCCTGGGTAGTGTTTTAATTCTCCATAGCTTAGTATATGCCTCTTCCTCATGCCTTATCTTCTTATAAGTTGCCTTATCTTCTTATAGGTAAACCATACTGTATAACTAAAATCGTTTCTCACTCTCAACACCCACTCATCATCTTTGTTTCTTTTTATTACACACCCTTGAAAAAATTGAAAACAGTAACAGTTCAAGAGTTTAGGAGGCCTAAAAGAAATTAAAAAAATAAGACATTTTTTAAAAAATTAGCCATTACTGTTTAATTTTTTAGTATAATTTTAAAATTAAATATTTTAAAATGTTATAATTTAAGAATAAAAGTCAACACAAACTCTTTTTTAGTCAATCTACGGTCCAAGTTTCTAAATAAAGACACACACATAAACACATAGTATGAACATGCGCATAAATGCACAGTATAAAATATTTTTTTAAAATTATTTTAAAAAAACTCATTTTTTTTTAATTTGCTTTAGGCCTCCTAAAGTCTTGTTTATCTTTCCAGAATAATTTTAAAATCAAATATTTATAATTTTATAATTTAAGAACAAAAGTGAATACAAACTCTTCTTCAATCAATCTTTTCATGGCTCCAAGTCTCTAAATAAAGACACGTGCATAAATTCACAGTATGAACATGCACATAAATGCATATATCAATCTAATCTTGGGCCGCTCCAAGTCTTTAAATAAAGACACTGCGCATAAATACCCAATATGAATACCCATATAAATATACATTGTAAAATGAGATAAAGTGAAGAAAGAATGAGATAAGTGGGACAGTTAGATAATGAAATAACTTATAAAAAAATAATGTGTTGAAATATAGAGAAGAGATAGAAAAATTAGAAAGTTTTGATTTTTGGGATTCATTGACTGATTAATTTTTTTTAAATATTATTAATTTATTATAAAAAAATTTCAAGAATATTATTTATTAAATTATATTTATAGTACCAATATAAATTTAAAGTCATTAAATAATATTTATAATATTTATAACATTCCATATAAACTTAAACTCAGTTAAAATATTTTAAATTTTTAATTAATTTTTTAAATATAATTTTAAAATTAAATATTTTTTTATTTTATAATAATATATAAATATTAAATTTTTTGAAGTTTTTAAGACTTTAAAACCTAAAACAATTGTTGTATCTGTTTAAACCTTGAGTCACCTCTACTTAAAAATATACATATAGATCGTGGTCTTCTCCAACTCCATTTTCATTCCAGACATTCTCTATCCAAACTCTGATTTTCCCTTATTTGAATTTGCATGAATTCTTGGAAGGTCCATCTTTTAGCCATGCCTCCTCTCAAAACTTAATATTATGGCATGTACCTATCATCCCATTTAATGTTGTCATCAAACCACCTACCTTTCTCTCCTTTATTACATACATTTTAATGTTCCTCTACCATCTAGAATCACTAGTATCGATATTGTTTAGATTTCCAAACTCTAAATTCTAAATCTTATAATTTAATGGATATCTCACACTATTCATTTTTTTATTTTCAGTGATAGCATAGTGTGAAATTTTATTACAGAACTACATAATGATTTATTATTTTTTTATCAGAATCCGATTTCTTTGGAATCAAATTTTAACAATGGAAATAATCTTTTAACATCACATCACAAAATAGCTGGAATTCGGTTTTCCTAGAATCAAATTTCGGACTGGATTTTTATTTTATTTTTGTCAATTAATATATAATATAATAAATAAATACAATACAATACTTATTTAAAAAATGAAATATATTTATTACAATATAATAAATACATTAAATATTATAATTAAAATATAATAAATTTAATAATTATTTAAAAAATAGTTGAAATTTATTTATTTAGATATAATAAATGTTACAAATAATATATAATATTAACGTAATTATTATTTTAGAAAATAATTAATTAGTTTTGTGATGAATTAAAATATTAAATATTAATGTTGATTTTATTATGGTAAAAACAGAAAATGAAAATTATATCTAAATATTTTTTAAATAATAAAATGTAAAATTTTGTAAATATATTAAGTAATTAAAATGTAACAAATGTAGATGATATTTAAAATTTTTTAAAAAAATTTAAAAATATGTTACATCACAAATTAATGAAAAAATTTATTAAGTAAAAGAGTTATTTTTTTGTTGTAAAATTATATTTGTAAGATATGATAAATGCGGGTTATAAAATTTGTGTTTAATAAATATGATGAAAGAGATTAGAAGATTCATTACTATACTCTTTAAAATGTGTAAATGTAAGACATATATAAAATAATTTTTTTTTTATTATTACATGTTTAATTAAAGTTAATAAATACATAAGGATCTAAATATAATTAAATAAAACTCACAATAAAAAAGAAAAAAATAAAAATTTTAATTTGGATCAAAACAATATTGATAAGTAAATAATTTATTGATTCATGACAGTTTACAAAAATATAAAGAATTATAGATAAGAAGATGAGTCTCGAATATCTAACCACAATGGCACCACTTCTCGTCTAGTATGACGATAATTTTTTTGATTAATTCAAACCTTTATTGGTTTCATCATCTCTTACATCAAGAATTTAGTGTTGCATTTGTATCAAATTCAAATATTATTTTTAAATGTTTAATGTGAATGAACATGTTTTAATATTTTTGTTGTAACTTAGAGATAGACATGATCCGTATTAACTGTAATTAAATCAACATTAATATTCAATATTTTAATTCATCACAAAACTAATTAATTATTTATTAAATAATTATTACATTTTTTATATTTTATTTGTAATATTTATTGTATTTAAATAAATAAATTTAAATTATTTTTTAAATATTTATTAAAATTATTTATATTTTTATTATATTATTTAATATATTTATTATATTTTATAAAATAAATATTATATTTATTTATTATATTATATTATATTATATATTAATGAAAAATAAATCCAGTCCAGAATTCGGTTTGTGTTACCGGAAACACTGACCATGCAGTTCTACAACTAGAAGGCATAGCCTACTACCATGGAAAAAAAAATGAATCGTGCTAGGCGTGTGAAAAAATCAAATTTGATTTTTTAAATAATTATATTTATTGAGTTTTTCTTCAATTATTTATAAATATTATTGACAACTAATAATTAAAACTTTTAAATCATTAATAGCTTTTAAGAAATATTTTATTTTCATTTTCTTCAACTAATTTTTTTAACAAAAAATACTTATATTTAAAAAGAAATACCCCTAAAGACAATTTTTACATTACACTACAAAACAATGTATCAGCCTTTACTAATTGAATCAAATCAATCAAATATATTAACAAAAAATTACTCAAATTTATTATTTGTTTCATTAAACAAAGCCACCTCATTTTTTATTAAGTTGTATCCAAATATTTTAAATCAACCCTACCCTTTTTCACACTTAGAATCAATAGTAAAAGCTACAAGTTACAAGAATTATGAGAGAAACTTTATACAAAGAGACAAAACGTGCTTATGTGTGAATGATTCGGCTTCTCTGGTATATAATACAACCTTTGTATTTTACCTTCCCTATTCAACCCCTTCAATGCCGCCCCACGCACAAGAAATTACAATGACTATGAACAATAGTTTATAGATTGTAGCATATGACAGAAATTGGAACTAACTCCTAAATATTTTAGAAATTATTTGCTAGACAATATTTTAGAAAAATAAAGAAAAAATGTGTATTTAAATTATTTTTATCTTTAACTCCTAAATAATATATGATAATTAAGGATATCAATACAAGTATTAATTGTTTGCTGAGCTGATACATACATGAACTTAAATACGTTAAATTTAATTAGCAGATGTTATCAATTATTGAATTAATTCATGAAAAAGGGATTGTATTTATGTTAAAAATTATTTTTATCAGAATTAACATTAACACTAAACTGATGCAGTGATCCAATCATAGATTAATTCAAGAATTATGATTGAAAAGTAATTGTAATTGACATTAGTGAGACTAAAATTAACTTATGATAAAACTTTGATCAAACATCAATGCTCTTCTTTTACGTTATTAACCAAACGTCAATGCTAAAGCTTAATTAAAAACGCAATTACGCTTTTGTTTCAAGAGTGAAACCGTAGCTTTCCAAAGTCCATGCAGCCATTTGATTGAAGAAAGGTCCACCCAGATATCAATTAAAATCGAAGCCCAATTACGATGAACCGATCATCCCTATCAAAAGTTAGGATATTGCTATTAGTACCCCGAAAATTGCTATGTAAACCAACTTCTTTTCACAGATGTGGTTTTTGACAAGAAATATCTTGACGTTTGGCATATCACAAAACATAAAGGAACTTTTATTGTATATATGTTGAGAAATATTATTAATATATACATCGTTATATATCTTTTGTCTACATATACAATAGAAACAAATATTTTTTGATGAATCTCATCAATATTTTACATATTATAAAAATATGTTTTAATTGTGCATTTAGTCGTGATACTAGAACTTTTTGTACTGCGGAGTGTCAAATGTTTAACAAAAACAATTTTTGGAAAGGTGGCAATTTTTCAATAGAAATTTTGTGTCAATAGCAAAGCCCTATACGTTATCCCAGTGATAAAATTTAATCTTAGAATATTATAAATTTAAATGTTTAACTTTTTTCTTATGCCTTGAAGGCCAGAGCATCTCAAAACGAGCACGAATAATAACTGATGCGTGGGTTAGGAAAGTAATAGATAAAAGGTATATGAAAGAATAGATAAATAAACTCTAGTTCTCATAAAAAAAAATACGGTTTAACGACTTTTTTTCCCAATGTACAATCAATTAACTTCTTATAGTAATATAATAATAATAATAATAATAATTGAATTAGTCAATGGTATTTTTCAAATAATTAAATAAAGTGGTTATATATATCATTATTCAATTTTTATATTGCATTTATGAATGCCCTCAGTCCAATCGACTCACAACAAAACCTTTTTAAGATGTTCTCTTTAATTTATGCTTTTGAGAAGGAAATGTGTCCTCGTTTGTTCCATATATGTATGTGCTGTTGGTGAGGTGTGTTTTAAATGCCCTTCACTTCTCAGCCACAAATTGAAGACATTTTCTGCTTAAGATTTCCACATCAAAGTTTTTTTTTTCTCAGAGAAAAAAAAATATTATATAACAGAAGTATTCCAACCTACATACAAAATAAGAACTATTTACAAAAGATAAAGAGGGAGAAAAATATGGAGAAGCCTGAAACCTACTCAGCCAAACCAGACACACGTGTTTATCATTGTGAAATAAGGATATTAAAGGATGGTTGGTGTATGACAATATAATATGGTTAAATTCAATTGATGCAAGTGAAAGTATCATTATATCTACCAAATTTCATTCTTCAAATCTCTCTAATGAGAATAGAAACCTATACCGATAACTCAAAATAGTTATTGAATTCTGCTGTATTAGTTCTAATATTAAGTTGGGATTGATAATTTCATAATTCTTAAAATAATTAAATATATTGAATTTGAATGGATTTTATTTTAAATTATTTATTCTTCGTATGTTTTTTAATAAAGACAATTCAAATTTGTTAAATCTTAAATTTCTGATTTAAACTAAAATTTTCAATTAAGATCAAATATAAAAATTATTTAAATATCAACATAAATTATCTTTCTTAACTAATATAGATTGATTTAATTTTCACTTAAAGTTTATCAAAACTTTTCAACTAGCATTGATAATTTTTTTCTCAATTGACATTAGTCAAAATTATTTCAATTTAAGTCAATCATAATTATTTAGATTATCATTAATTGAAATTATTTTTACAATAATGTTAGTTGAGGTTTTTGTTTCAAATTAAGATTTTGATTACATAATGAGAAAAAAGAAAATTTTAAAATACATAAACGGTTATTTCATGATATTGTAATGTAGTATAATCGTATATATTGTATTTTTATTGAATCAACCCCTATCTATCCAATAGAGCTCGTGTAAGTTAACTATAAGTCTCAATGCTATCTCAAAACACTTCAATATATCCTAAATGGTTATAATGTTTTGAACATTATCTTTACACATGAACATTTTATGCAAATTATAACATGATTAAGTCTACTTTATTTCTTTCTATTTTTAACTCCTTGAGTAGGTCTTTCTTTTCAGTTTCCATCATAACTTCTAATAGTCTTTCTACAACAATCAAAAATAGAAACAGGGCTAGAGAATCCCTTTGTCTAAGAACTTTCTCAAATTTAAACTCAGTTGTTGGACTGACATTTACTAAGATTGACACAGTTAAATATATTAGGCAACCCTTAATCTATTTAGAATTAAATCCTAACATCCCTCATCATATAAACTAAATAATCCTAATTGACCGTGTCGTGAGCCTTCTCAAAATCTACTTTAAATGACAACAAGGGATATTGACCTATACTCATCTAGCTTTTGTGGATTATCTACCTTTGGGATGATGGTTATACATGAAACATTGGTTCCTTTAAGCCTTGACCCAAACATATGGAAGTTTCTCACCACTCTCGTGATATTGTCCTTAAGGATTTGCCATGATTGTTTAATGAAGTTTAAATTAAACCCATCTATACTTGGACTTTTAGACTCGTCACATTCCAAAATTGCACCCTTTACCTCTTCTTATGAAATTTCTTTTATAAGGTCTTCATTGTTAGCTTCACTAGCTCTAGGAAATTCAATGTTGCCGAGCTTTATTTTAACCCTATTATGCTCACTAAATCTAATCTTAAATTGAATTCTAATTTCCACTTTATTTTGACGGGTTTGTCACACGACTTGTTATCTAAATGTATGCCTCTCCAATACTATTCTTAAGTCTTCTCCATTTGAGTATTATGTGAAAATACTTTGTGTTTAAATTTCCTTCTTCCAACCATTTGGCTCTTGTTTTTTTGTTTATTTATAACCTGAAGTTGGAAAATGACCAATTTTAGTTCTACCATAAGCTTCATTCTTTTCATCCTATTGCAAATTACTATTCTCATCTTCCAAGTCTAATGCTCTAATAAATGTGATGATTTGTTGTTTCTTAGTATTAATATCTCCAAAAATCTCTTTATTTCATTTCTTTAATTCACTTTTCAAACATTTAAGTTTTTCCTTCATTATCCAAATATCAGTTCCATTAACTTGGTATTCTTCCCACATTCTCTTAACCGTCTCTATAAATCCAGCATGATCCTCCAAACATCTAGAGTTCTGAATGGTTTAGGGTCGCGGTCGATAACTTTATGCTTTATAATAATGACGTAGTGATCTAATATAGATTTGTCCATAATTTATTATTTACTTTTAGGCCAATTATTGGATTGTGATGACAACAAAACTCTATCTAATCTATCTACACTACAAGAAAAATGTTATTTAGAGACCAATTTTTAGCTACCAAATAAAATGGTTACTAATTGTGACTAAAATAGTCACCATATTAGAGTTTGGTTGCTAAATAACTACAAAATAAAAGTAATGATTAATTTAGTCACCAATTAAGTCAAATAATTGGTATCTAACATTAGCTACCAAGGTTTTAGTGACCTATACCTTTAGATTCTAAATTAGTCTCTAACTTAATTAGATACCAATTTAGAATCTAATGGCATAAGTTACTAAAATTTTGGTATCTAATGTTAGATACCAATTATTTGACTTAATCGGTCACTAAATTCAATCATTACTTCTATTTTGTAGTTATTTAGCAACCAAAATTTAATTTGGTGACTATTTTAGTCACAATTAACAACCATTTATTTGGTAGCTAAATATTGATCTCTAAATAGTTTTTTTCTTGTAGTGTTATACGTTGTCCCAATCATAGAGATATCACTGAGATCCATTCTCTCAATGAACATATTAAATGCCGTAATCTCTCTGCCTCCTTTAACTTTCCAACTAACTCCCCTTCTTTCATGTGGTTTTCTTATAGCATTAAAGTCTCCTATGACACATTAGACTTTATTTTCATCTTTCCTTTTCCTAACGATTAGTTCCTCCACATAGCAACCGTATCACTATAAACACAGGGAGAATAAACATTTACTATTGTGACCAAGTGATTACACTCTTTCCATTTCCCTTTAGTTATTATGAATCCTTTCACAATTTCAAAGTGTGTGAGAATAAAATTCATCATGTTCCAAATTGTTAGGATCCCACCTACTTTGTTTTGTAGTGTTTTTCCAGTCCACTATATTATTACCCCACAACCCCCTACACAGACTCAGATATATTGATTCTAATTTAGTTATTGAATACATACCATGTCCAACTCTTCTTTGGACACATTCTTCTTAATATATTTCTATCTCTCCACTCACTAGGCCCCTTATGTTAATACTCATTATGTTTATAATTCAAAGATGTGGGGTCCCCTCTCCTATACTATTACCCTTACCAGTTTCCTTATTATCCATATCTTCAATTTGTCTAATTACACATTCATCAAGTTATTGGTTTCCTATGTTCCACAATCTCGTAGCCTCGTCAAAACCATTTCTAATCCAAAATAGCCTATTACAATTGTGTATGTCAATATCATTCACAAGACGGGGAATTAAGGACATACCTTTGAGACTGTCGATGATGCAAACTAGCATGTTGGGAGGTTTCATCGTTTGTTTCTCTTGGCCTTGAGCTTTCACCTTTGAGTACTGAGCTCCGCTTAAGCATCACCTTGGGATTGATCTTGCTGACTTTGACTAATTTCATAGTTACTTCTTCACCCACTGCGGATTGTTGTTCTTCTTCATCTTTGATGACACTTAGAGAAACATCATCTAGGTCACCCCCCGTGCCCAATCGATTGTGCCCTAGTTTCGCTCAGAATGTTTACGTGTTCACTCTCTTGTATACCATGGGCTATGACTCTAATATTTCTTGAGTAACACATATTCTCAATTTGGTCTGAAGGCATTGGTTGGGCTTGAATCAATTTGATAAGCCCAACATGAAGTTGCTCTTCCCGCTTGACTTTGCTTAGGCCCTTTCGAAGGCATATTAATTTGTCTCTCAAAAAAGAATCAGTTAGCTTCTGCACCTCTCGAGGCATTGACAAAGAGTCTTTGTCAGACTGGCTCTGTTGCTCCTCGAGCCTTGTGTAATTAATGTTGCTCTAACTCTTCACCACATCATCGAGTTGTTGGCTCACCAAGTTAGAATTTTGAGTTCTCCTGACCGAGTTAACACCATGGAATAACTCTTATCGTCGTTCCTCTGGCAAGAAACTCGTAACCTTTTTCCTTAGTGTTGCTTTATCGCCTTGATCAAAATCATCAGAACTACCACATTTTGAGACTATGATAATCCAAACAAACCTTTACAGATAGAAGCTTTTGGAGATACATCATCGTTACTACCTTCCTCTTCCTGTTCACACCAACATCGTTGAGACACAACTGAGATCGTTACTTCTTTTATTAGAACACATATATTCTTTTCCATTAACATATAATGGAAGCCTGACCTATACTTTTTCATATTCAAGATTTTTCCATTATGTTTTTTTTTTTCTTTATCTATTGAAACTAAGGTTCCCGCTAGAGCAATGACTTTCTTAAAGCATTCTCAACCCCCACACCAATAGGCGCAAGCCCCGTATCCTGACCCATATGATATTGTTACCTAAACATATGTTCTTCTTAGTGTGTTTTAGATTCAAATATTGATTCCAACTATGCCCTGCTGTCTTCAACGACTTTCGTTAAATCCTTATTTTTCTTCCTGCCATTAGAACAACATTGTCGCCTGTATATCTTAAAAAAAATAAAGCCAACCTCATTTAGAATAAAGCTTTCCTGTAGATTTTCCAACTCATCCCTATGTTGTAACCTTCCTACTAAACTTATTTTCAACCAATCCTTTTTCTCCTCTGTTACCCACATTTGTTCCCCTTTCCATTCTTCTTGTTTATCTTCACTTTTTGTTTCATCTCTAACCACCTTTGCATATGACCATTCTTTTGATCTCCTTCTCCAGACCTTGTTATTATTTTTTCTCCAGTTTAACTTGCTTGCCTTTCTCTTTTCATTGTCACCATTTTCATATTTTCAACTTCTACTCGTATTCCACTCTTGACGTCTATATTTTAGCATATTAATGTGAAGTTTTTTATCTCCAATCCAGATGTTATCCAGTTATTTTTCGAGTTCATATTCATTAGCGACTCTATGAAATTTTACAAGTCAAACCTTTGACTCATGCGATTTAACCTTCTCAATATAAACGTATTGTACATCCTATTCCATCTCCTCAAAATTTTTAACATATCATACTCTCCATAGGTTGGAGGAAAATAAAAAAAAAAAAAAAAAAAATAACGTGGTGAAGTTCATGATAATATATCAATAACTCCAACTAAATGAGAAAAATACAAAACTATTACAATTACAACAAATTTAACAACTTCATTATAGGACTAACAAATTGCAACATCTTAAACGCTTAAACTTTTTCTTTCTTTCTTGTTCTAAAAATAAAGCTTGTAACTATAAAGACAAGTAGTTTTAATCCCAAAGAAATTTTAACTAGAACAATAATCACTTCATGTACGGATTTTGAATATGTCATGTAGAACTGCGGCAAAGTTTTTGAAAGAAAAAATTAAGACATAAGAAAACTTAAATGCTTTTTAATCTCTCAAATACGAATTCAGATTTCTTTCATATTTAAAATCAATTTTTCTAGTTCTTATAACTAGAAAAAAACTAATTTCAATTAAAATTTATTATTTAACATTATAAGTGAGAGTATTTTTTTTATCAGCATTATAAGTGAGAGTAGAAGCTATAAATATTATATTAAGTGTATTTATTTTTTAATATATTATGTTTAAGATTAAAATTATATTTTTTATTTAACAACTATTACATGGTTAAATCTCAAATCAATCGTTTTATCCATTTTTTAAAACCATTAGTATTTATTTATATAGATTAACAAAGCCCTTTTTAGTAAGAAAAGTTAGACGTCTCAGTGTATTCACAAAATTGTTTAATACTTTGCATAGGCTAGGTAGGCAAGAATCGTTGTCCCATTATCAGTGTCAGTTCCATCTCTTTTTCCATATCCAGCTTTCTCCAGTTCTATCATGTCTTGGAATACTTGTGAAGTAAAACTAAAATCTTAGGGTTTTCAAAACCTTCATCTGGAAGTGACGGTGCTCACTTAATCAGAAAACACAACACTACGAGTCTATCACAAATCCTTGGTGTTTGTTTTTCTTCCTTTTGCATTGTATAGATGCTTTTGCCAAATCATGTCACTTCCAACAACCGTCGCAGTTTGCTTTTTACAACATATCACATACATGCCATTCATAACAAAACGAGAAATTCAGCAGCCTATTGAACTAGTATTCTTCATTGAATATGCCTATTATCATCATCATGCACGTGTGGTGCAATTTATCTCTGACTTTTGCACCAAAGTATTCCACACATAAGCCATAAGATAGAACTATTCATTTCCAAATGGTTTGAATGAAAAGCCAGATGAATCCAGCGAGCATTACATGGTAACTCTTCTCAAACAAATTGAATACAGACACCCCCACAATTTATCTACATTACATAAACAAAAAAGTCTGGAGAAAATACAAGTTTATGTACTTTCCAGTTTTTTTTTTTTTTCATTTCAAACTTTTCATCATAAACTAAATTACAGTTAAACTACAATCTTTGTCAAAGTGAACTTGATAATAAAGTTCACATTCTAAAACAGGTAAAATAATAAGGTTTTGGTGTCGTTGGATTATTTTACTTCTTCTCTTCTATAATCTATTATTGTTCTAGCACCGCCAAGCTGATGTGGCAACCATGGCTCGTTCGTGCCAGCACAGCACCAACTCAGCATGCCGTTTGTCCACGTGGAACCCTCTGATTTGCACCTTCGCCAGCAAACACTCCGCTTGATAATCGGCGAACTGGCTCAGCTGCACCGGCCTCATTCCGGCGCCGTAGAATGCCTCCCTCCACGGTGGCGTCCTCCTCCTTGCGCTTTCCACCGCAGCGAAGATCTTCGGCCGCAGCAGAAGCATCTCGATCCTCCTCACCCACTCGCCGCCTCCCCCCGCCGCCACAGACGCATCCAGCGAGTCCAGCATCATTGAGTAAAACTCCAAGCTGTTCACCACGCCGCGTCGGAAAGACGCCGCAGCGGTGGCCTCCGTCCACCCCTCGCCGTCCACGAACACCACCACTCCGGGCGCCATCCTCCTCACGTCGGCGAGGAACGCACCGACGCTGGCGCCGCTGGATCCAAGGCGGCAGAAGATCGCCGGGGACAGTAGCACCGCAATCTTCTCGCCGTCGACGAACCTTACTGCCTTGAACGACACCGTCTCGAAGGTCCGAAGAGGGACGAAGTCCACCTGGGCGCGGATCCCGAGGTCATGCGCAAACTGGTTGAGATTCTCACGGACAAGGCGGCTCTCGACGGCGTACTCCTCTGGCACGACTGCGGTGATGCGGAGGAGCGGCGAAGCGCCGGCGGCCTTCTCTGCGATCTCTTTCATTAGAGAGGCGTATTGGATTCCGAGCCCGATTTCGAAATCGATGACGTGGACGAAGGAGGATCCGTTTAGGGTTTCGAGCAAGGCCTGGTTGGTGGTGAAGATAGAGAACATTGGGATGGGAGAGATTCCCGAAAAGGCCTTGAACGTTTTGATGGTCTGAACAATCTCAGCCATGGAGGAGAGGCGATTGGAAGCGGCACGATTGGAACCGGAGAGAATGGAATGGAGAGCATCTTTGAAGTGAAAGGCAGCTCGGTGGAGCGGCTTGGCCATGGGTGAGCGAATGAGGCGGCTGTTGAGGCGTTCGAGTATGGCTTGAGCGAGTTGGAAGTGGCAGCTGTCGAAGCAATCGGCGGCGCGGATAAGCTCTTCGATGAAGTCCCAGTTGTTGTTAACGTTGTTGGTGGGGTTGTGGTGGTGGTGGTTGAGATCGTGAAAGGAATGGTCCAAAGCGTTGGTGGTGGTGGTGTAGTTGTAGGGGAGGGTTTGGTTGTAAATTTCTGAAAGCGAGGTGAAGTCGGGAGGGTGATCAAAGGGCGGGTCATGAGAAGGTGGAAAATCAGGGATGCATGGGTTGATGTTGTTAGGCTTGGAGAGGGGTGTGGGAGAATCTTCGGGTAAGGCTAGGTCCTTCATGATGGACTCCCACCAATCTGAATTTGGCAAGACATGATCGTCCAATTCTAGGTTGTTGGTGGTGGTATTGGTGGTGGTTGTGGTGGTGGTGATGTTGTGTTGTGGTTCTGGCTTGGGGACAGTTGGCTTCTTTTCGGGGCTGGGGCTGCGGCAGAGGTCGAGGACGGAGGTGGGTTCGTAGGTGAAGGTGGGGTTGGTGGTGGTGGTGGTGTTTGGGAGGGTGTGGAGGAGGAGGTTTGGGTTGGGAGAATGGGTGTTGGGCTGTGGGGATGAGGGAACTCTCATCTCTAAGTGGCTTTCCCAATAGAGTTGTTCTCTTGTTTGCTCGATGGGTACTTTCCTTGGGGAACGTGGAAGAGTCTAGGAGAGTGAGAGAGGGCTTTTGCTTCCTATGATCCTCGCCTTTTTATCTTTGCGTGTCCTGTGGTCTCTGTGTGTTTTCGTGTGTAAAACACCCTCTTCTGCCTTACACTTAATATCTCTATCGCTCTCTATTCAATGCCATCTATCTATATACATCCATGCATACATATATGCATCTTCTACCACACCATGCACCACATCGGACACCGGAGAGAGAAAACCTTTTATCTCTCTCAAGCTTCTGCGTCAAGCTGCCCTAAACTTGTTTGCCTTTCCATTTTGCTTTTTCTTGCCTCCACACGTAAATAGATTACATCTTTAACCTAAACACTCAACACTTACTATTTCATTCATCACACAAACTTTCTCCCTTTTCTCCCTCGCTTTACAACACTTACACTACTACTATGTAATCCCTTTTGGATGAAACAGAACAATACATCATCATTAAGGTTAATTAAATTAATTATGGTTTATGACCTAAGACCAATGAATGTATAACCATGTAACAAGTAAATATCAACAGAAGTTCGATGTAATAAAACAAACTAACTTTTCATTATTTAATGAGTTTGAACAAATTTAAATACCTCAAATTACTATCTACAGCTTCCACTAACATTTAAATCAGGTAACCAAATTACTATATACTTTAAATCGAGTATATATATTAGGAAATCCCATGTCTTAGGGATGCTTATGAGAAAAGTTATGCATCCAATTTCATAAACATTTGAATGTTAAAACAATTTTCCTCAGTAACTTTGGGAGGTGTTTCTTTTCATGTTATCTTAAAGTTGTGAGTTTTATACTTTTAACAAGATTAAAAAAGGGAAATTTAATGCCAAAACATTCTCTAAAGGAAAGTAAGTGGCTTGAACCAATGTCTCCTTTGAGTTGGGTGCATGCACCAAAACATTGTAAACAAAGACATTTTCGTAATATCATTTATGTATATTTTTTTGGGGTGAAATATTTTATATATGTTCAAAATTCCACTTTTATTATATAATCTAGCAATGAGAAAAAGTAGAATTAATATGTTAATTTTATTTCATTATGTTTTTATTTTTACTCTAATTCCTTTTCCCTCCTCCCCAAGTCCCTTGACCTCTCCTAAACATAAATTATTTTTCACTGGCTTGTTAAAAAAAAGAAACACCTAAAGGCAAGTATAAGCTACAATTCAGAAAGATGTATATCTTTTTATTATGAAACTCTTAAAAGGGTCAAATAGTGGCAGAATTAAAGCTCCAAGTTAAACCGTTCTTTCTTGAAATTGGACCCACAAAAGCAGTGAATATGGACCCTCCGAGACAAGTACTACCACCACCCATCTTTATACCCCTGGAGAGAAGTTAAGGGAAAAGGTTCATCATTAACAACTTTTCATGGGGGTATAGCTGATTTATCTTTCAGTGCATGAAACAAATTTGCAATTGCAACTTACAAATTGTAAATGAAATACTAATTAGAAATGTTTAAAATTATTAATGCTAAGAACTAAAATAATTTTTAAGAAAATTACAATTATCATTTACTTACTGAAAATAACATTTTATTGTTTACTAATCAATTAAAAATTACAAGTATACCTTAAATTTGTTTTTTCTTATAAGAAATAAATTTACTTTTTGTTACAATTAAAAAATTCCTATCACTTTTATCCATGTCAAATGTGAAAATGGTTCAAGTTAAGAAAACAGTGCTCATCAAAACGAATAAAGTGGTCTTGACTTACTCAGTTTTAATAAAGTTGAGCAGTAAAAATTGTTGGGAATTAATGATGTTGTTTAACCAGCATGCAAGATTTGCATGCTCATTGAGTCCATCCAATCACATCGACTAAATTGTCCGTACAAAGAAGGAAAGTACTTTAGCTTTATTCTTTTGCTGAAATAGATGCATGACTCATGTGGCAGGTTTTCATATCCCAATTGATTTATTAGTTACTATTACAAAGCTTTACTTGTTTATGGCCTTGATTGACATTCTAATTCAACCATCTTTTTATTCTAAAGCTTAATCAGTTGCATCTTTTGCTTTCAATTTCATAATACTATACTATTTCATCTCATAATTAGAGGAGCACTAAGTGTGTCATAAGCTAAATTCGACAAAAAAGATATATATATATATATATATATATATATATATATATATATATATATAA
>Ga0209489_106830_pt1 | contig 17815 bp, 8 predicted proteins | sample SiratrowhiteBW_FD_187527 | JGI IMG/M metagenome (GOLD analysis project Ga0209489, IMG submission 187527) | Root nodule microbial communities of legume samples collected from California, USA - Siratro white BW (SPAdes) (version 2) | ecosystem: Host-associated > Plants > Roots > Nodule | place: USA...
ATATATATATATATATATATATATATATATATTTCACACGACCTAAAATAATTCTTTCTTTTCAACATGTTTCCATCGTTTTTTAAAAAAAAAATTACAATCTTTTTATTTAAACAATCAATATCACGTATAGACCTCAACACAAGAAGTTTTAGGAAAAATTAAAACTTTTAATTTGTTTTATATGGTGCAACCTTTCGTCTTTTACACTAAAGAATTGAACAATTCTAATACTTCTTTTGATAAGTAATTTGTGAAACTACTTTTTAATAATTGTAATCAAACTCTTCCTTTCAAGCTAACATATGTTATTTAAAATTTAACATCTAAATGTTTCTAATATTTTTCTAATACGTGGAAATATTTAAGAATAGGATTGAATTTTCAGATAAATATGATTTTTATATATTAAGCATATGTATGAATATATATATATATATATATATATATATATATATATATATATTTTTTATATATATAAAATATATATATATATATATATATATATATATATATATATATATATATATATATGAATTATAGAGTGATTTGTTTTTGAATAATTATAACTGAAAGATAAAAAAGATATGTACAATAACAAATAATTAAGAGATAATATAAGTTATAATTAAAGGTGTGTTACGATGCATATGCATAATTTGCAGGCTGATTGTTTCTAATGAATAGAGAGAGTCTACATAATTGTGTATTTAATTAAAAACCGTTTTTGCAAAATATTATCTAATAAACCTAAACAAACAAATTTAAATTTGGACAAATACATTGTTAACTAGTTTCTCGAAAGAGATGCGTTTGACAAAGCTCATCATACACAGTTTAAAAAGGACAAATGTCCTGTCAGAAGCTCCTTTTAAAATTTTTCTTTTATAAAACTCTCATTATTCAATTAGTTATAGATAAATAATATGTAATTTGAAAGGATGGCAGTAGTTACAGATTTACACAAGGTATTTATACATCTATTCATCTGAAAATACAAATTACATTTGTCTAGTTCTTGATCAACATGATTAAATGTCACTAATGTAGATTAACCTGCAAAGTAAAGAGTAATTATCATTTAAACCTAGTCACTTTTACAACAAATATACTTTGAACATAATCATTCTTAACTAAAACAACAAATATTATTTTGACCCAACTACTCTTGACTAAACTTGAATATTCTTTGCACCTAACCACGTATGGATAAACAATTTGTTAAATAAAATGGTGCAATCTATAAAGATCATAAGGTTGCTAGCTAAAAGAGATTAACATTCTAACATGAATACAAACTGATAATGTTCTTACTCACAAATAGAAGGTTAAGGATTGTTAAATATTACAAGAGTTGTTTTCGTTGTAAGAGCTTTCACTGTCAATCTTTCTTCTTCATAAAAATCTTCTATAAATATAGTTGATAAGAAAAGAGTCATTACAAATCCTTTTGAACTTGTTGTGAGTTTGTGTGACATTCAATTTTATATCTATTGTCTGCCCACACCTAAGCTTGAAGGTGCATTAAATGTTCTTCATGCATTAAATGCATGTAGGTTTTTCATGTAACTTTTCTAATACAAACATGACTTATTACACCCAATCAAGTAGTTTCTTTCCAAATTTGAGTAAAAGGTATGACCTGACATAGTTGGTTGGCTTGTCTTGCTACCTAAAAAGTCATTTACATGAAGCAACTTTAAGATTGTTCTTGAGGAGATATTGATATACACATATTATTGTGAGATCTTCTTATAAAACACAAAGAAACAAACATTTCATATATGTATAAAATAAAACATTATAAACCTTCAATGTATATTATGAATGTTTAGACCCATATATTAGCTTCTTTGTCCTGACAAACCTTTATCACATGAAGCAACCATGTTTGTATCTCTTAAAGCCTAGATGAAGCATATAAGCAAGACATTTGCGTTTATCTTGCAAAATATTTACGTCTATTTGGCTACATGAAATGCTTGTCATTGTCAAGACTTGATGCTTAATTCATGTTTTATATTTTGTTGTTAAACACATAATCAAAACCAAAAAATAAGTTATGATAAACTTTAACCTAACACGATCAATTTTACATTTTAGTTTTCACGTAAAAAGAATCAAGTAATGGTTATTTTTAAAAAGTAATTTCAAGCTATTCATCACAAAGTTTACTAATATAAAAGAATTTATGTTTAAGGTCATCCAAATAAAGTACATTTTTTATAAATATAAACAAGATGTTGCCAACACTTTTAAAACCAATTTTTTTTTCTCTAATATTATCTCCATGATGACATATCCTTCACCTTTAAGTCTAATACTGACAAATTTGTTCATGTCGTTTATCATGTACCTTCAACAACTAGTATCAATATATTACAATAATATTTTGGCTTTGAAGTACACCTGCAAAATAGATTTAGAAAAGAGTTGTAAGTCCCCATATCAATGTGTTCCTCGATTGTTAGTAAGCATTCTTGAATTTTTTAAGTTTCCAAACATATTAACCATTGTGAATACCAACATTTTCTATTTGAGGATATTTAGAAGTATGACATTTCTCCAATAAATTTAAACATGTCATGAACTGTGTGTTGGAAGGTTTTACAAAACTATTTCAGTATCACTTTTCTTTATTTTGAAAACCAACGTCATAACATCTTCCAACTCTGCTAAAAATATATTTTAAAATTCAAAGTGCTTCGAGATTGGCTATTTTCGTTGGGAATTTTGCAAAGGTTTTAGTTGAATAATGCACTTTATTTTCTAAAGCATTATAATACTCGCATTCATGAATAATTATTTTCAACGTAGAAACACATTTGGCAAAAAATTTGTAAAAGCATTTCTAATTTATCAAAATCTAAATTTTCAGTATTTAATTTTTTTTCCAAACCTTTTCCAAATTACTAGCTATTTATTCTAAGCATTTATTAAAGTTTACGCATTCAAAAGTTGAGCTTCTTTAGAATCAACCTTAAAATTAGAAATATTCACATTGATAAAAGTTTTACAATAAGTCATGAGACATAAATTTACTTTTTTGTACTCATTTGATAAGTAGATTGAGGAAGATGTGTTATTATCTTCTAATGCTACGAATGCCATTTTTGTTTGGTTGCATTTTTCACCTTTTTTTTTCACTAAATCTATTTTTGTATTTTGAGTATTTTGACACCCAATTCTTACGTGTATACATCACACTCAAAACATGCAAAGTTAGAAGAATTAAAATAAATTTTTTTATGAACATACCTCATTTGTACGAGATTTTTGTCCTTATTCATATTTTTCATAAATCTTCCAAACTTTTTTCGCTGAGAAGGGAATTTTTTTTGTATCACTACTATCATCAAGATTTTCATAAGTTGTTTCAATATTTTAAAAGCAATCTTTAGTTTCAAACCCTTCTCCTTTTTGTTATAACTTTCTATTCAACCAATTCGCTCATTTGGAAGAGACAACTTTCACTGGGGATATTCTTTAACTCAGATATGGTAGGAACCTTTTGTTGCCAACTTCTACCAAGATAAATTAATATTTTTATATTCAATTATTCTTTCTTAAAGACTTTTCCAAGACCAATAAGGTGATTAATGATGTGAGTGACTCTTTTTAAATATTAGAACTTATTTCTCTTCGTACATAAAATACCTTACTCACATGCTTGAATAAGAACATGCTTTTTTATTTTTGTTTCATATAAGTGGTACTTTTGTAAGTTACCTTTAAGGTCACATATCTTTTTTTAGAGCTACATTGAAGAACACAAAATGATTCATGAATATATCAAGTAAAAGTAACAGTAGTTCTTGCAACACAATTATACTTAATTGTTTTTTTTTTCTTTTTTCATTTCAAACCAATCATTTCATGATTTTTAAATAAATGCATCACTTATTTTATAATGTATCCCAACTACCCATTAATGCATTCAATAAATATTTATATCCTTACTTTTCAAAATGATAATCTCATAGGTATTATGTTAATAAGTACACTTTTAGAATAATTTGTTATCAACCTTAATTTATAAAATAGATCAAAACTTGATAATTTTGAAGACCTCACACTTGAAAGCAATTGTTAAAATAATAATGCAAGTCCAAGAGGGTGTGAAGTGAATTATCACCAGTCTTAAAAAATATAAGGTGTTTATCCTTTACTGAATAATTGCATCAAGGTTGTAAATAAATGTTCTATATAGTTTAAAGATACAATATTGATGATTCTTTAAAACTATAAGATGCGTGAGAAATAATTCAAAACTAATGTACAATAAAGAAATAGAAAAATTGTATTAGTTAAACTTCAAAAAATCATTTCATTTCATTTTTCTTTTTCTTTAAACAATATGACCGAATATATACACCTTTAATAATTATTGATCTATTCATATAAAAAAGTATACATGAGTTTCACCTTCTAATAAAAACATAAGAATGAGAATCGATGGTGTTTTTCTCATTTAATCCATTAATTAAATATAAATTTACTAGTTGATTTTTATTTTTTTTTACGTTTACCGTTGTTTACTGATAAAAACAAATCAAAATAATAGTTAGTTAAATTTTATAAATAAAAAATTAGAGATTAATTAATTTAATTCAGTTATAAAAACAATTTAGGTCATAATTAATTCGACTACTGTTAAAATGTGTAATTCTATCATACTAAATTAATTTTAACTTAAAAATAACAATTTCCGTCATAATTAATTTAATTATTTTAAAAAGTGACTTATATTCAGATTCCCTGTTAAATTTTTACATAAAAAAAATTCTGTATTACAAAGTTAAATTTCTGTAACATTACAAAAACATGTTTCTATGTTGAATAATGCGTGACACAAACGTGTTTTTGTCAAAAGCATTTTCTTAAATCTCTTTTTTATAAAAATAGGAAAGATAATGGTTTTAGCACAAAAAAGTCTGAATAGCAAAGCCCAGTCTCATCAGAATTCACGTGACCCAAGCCCGTGCTGTGGTATCAAAAAGTACATAAATACTTCTTGCACCTCCATGCTTTCTTCCTGCACCTCCATATGAAAATAAAACTACCGTTTTACCCTCTTCACCTTTCATCTTCTCAGTCGCACTCTCTTTTTACCTTATAGTATTTTAGATTGCAGAATCTAAAATAAAACTTTTTGTATTTAAAATTATATAATCTAAAATACAAATTTTAAAAAAATATTATTAGTATTTTCGGAAATACGGGTGCAGAAAGGAAATAGTGGATGTGCAGGAAGAAACGTCCTGAATGTATTTTTTACTGGACCCGAAAACAGTATTTAACTTTAATTTAATAACTATGATTTTCATAACAGGACTGTGTAACCTATATTAAACTAGTAAAATTACTTTAAATGAATGAAAAAACCTGGTTAACAAGAAATTTTGGATAAAAAATATTTTGAAAAGATTTAAAAAGCTAAAGTATTAATACTTTTTTTATTCTGTATATAAACCTGTTATTATTAACTAATATTGATACATGTTATTGAAATTTTAATTCAAGCACGATAACATATTTTAATTTTTATCATCATAAAATTACTATATTATATTTTCTGTAGAGTAATCACAATCCATAGATTAACCTAACTAAAAGTAAATACATTAGAATACAATCTAGGGGTCGAGCTAATAAATAATTGGAAAGAAAGTCACTTCTTTTTAAGTTTTATACATAAAATGACGAAAAAAAAATCAATTTTTACGATCATTTATTTTTTAAAATAATGAATAAACAAAATAATATGACATTTTTATTGCCTAAAACTAAGTAAAACTGACCATAAATTTTATTAAGTCTGAAAAATAGGTATTCAAAATCAAATTGATGTAAAAAAAATAATTTGAAAACTAATAGTAGAACTAAAAATTGATCAAAACTAATTCTTTTAATCTTTTAGATTTGTCTTTTTTTTTCTTTTGATTGAATAATTTGATTCAGATATTTTGAAATGAAAATAGCTAATAAAATTAAATTATTTATTATATTTAAATATAATGTTATGTATTTAGAGTTAATCATCTATTAATAAATATTCAGAAAATATGTATTTCATATTTTATTTTATATAATATTTGTATTTTAATTACTGTGCATTTATGTTTATAAAAAAATAATAATAAATTTCTATTGTAATTTTTTATTATAAAATTATATATTTTATTTATGAATATAAAATAAAGTTAAAATGATGAATATAATACCAATTATACATAACAACTTCACAATATACATTTTATTTAATAATTTAAAAAAAATGTTTTCTAACCTTTCTGCAATTTTTTTGAATAATTTTACAATAATACATTAAAGAAATCAAAGAACAAAATATTTGTTTGATTTATTTATAATTTTATACTAAATTAAATTCTAAAGCATAGTTTATTTTTGTACTAGTTTAACTATTTAATAAGAAAATCTAATCAAACAAGTAACAAATACTGTTAAAAAAATGCACAAATCATCACCAAAAGACTTCAACCTTAACAGAAAGCCCTATACATTAAATTAAGAGCATTGTGGCACTTCTAAATTGCTATTAAACCTCTCACCTTTTCACATTTTTTCTTTTACCAAAACATTTACAACACTTGACACTTTTCACGATAATGGAGGAAATTTGTTTGACTTATATAACAAAAACCTTTTTCGTTTCATGTTTCATATATTATTAAAATATATATAAGAGAAACACATTTGTATTTTCTATCTAGATATAATTTTGTTAAGTGATAACAAAAAAAAAATTATTGAGAAAACAAATTTTGTTGAAACACACAAGGGAAATATTGATCTATTTCATGTATCAATAAAACGGACAGAGATAAGGCCCTTAAAATGAGTTAGGTAATTTCCAGTGAGCCTTTTTTCTATTCACACCTCCACTTTTTTATATGTTGAACAAAAAACTTTTGTCCTCTTACACTCCACTTTTTGATAAAAGAAAAAAAAAATTGAAAATAGTATCATTGTCTCATATATTACTAAAACTAGTTTTTGAAAGAGGATATTTTTGTTAAAGGAAAATATTAACAACATAGTGTTGATATTGTATGAAAACTCACAGATTCTAACTGTCATATTATTTATTTAATGTTTTTTTTATAGTTTCAATAAAATTTAAATAATCATAGAATACATTTTAGAAAAAGTATGTTGTTAATATTTTATTTTGCTAAAACATGCAAAAATAAGGTATGCATGTGAAGTTTATCTAGTGGATCGACCCGGCATGCCCGATTGTTTTATCAATTTACTTAAAATTATATTAAAAAAATATAAAATTAAATGTTTTTTTTTTCAATTTAGATAAAAAAAACTTAAAAAATTTATTATGAAGGAATGGAACAAATTAGTTATGGACATGTCTCAATCTATGGGCCAACAAAACCCAATCAATCAAACAAACAACTATTTGATAGCTAATGGATAAATTGGGGCTTTGGCTTTTGTGTAAAATAAAAATGAATTTTGGAGTTTTGTTTTTGGATTCACCACAACTAAGGAATAAATCCAAACGAAAGGTTGTCAAATATAAAAATAGTGAGGATTAAATTGTATATTTTACAAATAATAACCCTCAAGAGTCAAAAATGTAAGTGATGAAAAATACAAATAATACAAAAACGAAAAAGAATTTGAAGCAACGATGCCACAATTGGATTTAATCTTGATGGATAGAATATGTACTTTAAATAAGGACAAAGTACACTTTTGTATTTTTTTTCTTTTAGCAATTTTAGTTGTTTGTTATATATATAAAAAATCCATAACTATTTTAATCTCAGTTTACTAATAAAAGAGTATAAATTACTTTACTCTTTTAACAATAATGTCTCACTTTTTCACGATTTGAGAATATACAACAATGAAATGGTATAATCTAACTTTAGAATGATAAAAGAGTACGAGTTCAAAAGGTTAGGTTTAACAATGAATTCATTAATTCGTTATTCATTTGGTTCTGTCTTTTATATCTAATTTATCAACCAAAAAAATCACAATTAAGGCAAGACAAATTAATTTATTTTTTATTTTTCTATTATATATCAAATATTAAATTAATTTATTAATATAAAAATAATAGTAATGATTTAAAGAATCACTATATTTGTAGCTTATTATTTGAAAAATGTAAATATACAATAATAATATACTTTAAATTATGAACACTTACCAAGAATATTTCAATCATTTGTTGTAGTGTAAACGATTACAAGTTGAATTTATTGTTTAAATAATGCAAATATGCAGTAATGATATAATTGAAATGATGAATTATCATGTTTCAATGTGTAGTAACGAATTAATTTAACATTAAAAAAATTACTTATACCAATTTATCTAATAAAAAACATTAATTAATTAATTAAAACTAAAAAATATTCATATGATATTTATATAATTAATTAACAAACAACATAGAATCTTCCAATCCAATTTTAGCTGGCAAAATACATAGCTGACCACCTAAAAAGACCAAGTGGTCTCTTTTACCACCCTTAGCCTACTTTAAGCACTCAAATGGAAGAATACATTAAAATATTTTTTTGTCACTCTATGTTGTAACACTATTGACCATTGCCATATTTGTTTTTTGCTCAAGAATAGTATGAACATTAAACTAATAAGTTGTTTGAATAAATTTCTCACTAAATAGTTAAAAGGAGAATAAAATGAAAAAAAATCGAGTTAGTTTTTCATAAATTAAAATTAATTTATCTATAAATTGAAACAAATATTTTGAAAGTTAAATGTTTTTTTTTTCATAAAAAGGTAAAATACATAGTTGATATTTTAACTTAAAAAAAATTCGTATTTTTGTTGTCTTTTTATTACTCTAACTATAAAATATTGTTTTAAAATTCCTTATATAATTTTTTATAAATTCATTTTAATTATCGCTTGAATTATTTTTTTTAAACTAAAATAACCTTGATTAATTTAGTTCATAAATAATAAATGTTATGAATTAGATCCTTTTTTATGAAAATTGGATAACTGAAAACTTTAATTTTAAAAATTAGAACATGGTCATTATTTTTCTTTTAATAATTATGAATCGGTTATAGTATCCTATATTCAGGCAATGTAATTTTTTTTTCTATGAATAATTATAAAAAATTTTATAAATAAAAACAAGATGAGGAAAAATAATGTACATACATATAATCTCAGTTTCTAAATACTCTTGCATTATTTTATTTTGTACTATTCGTGATTCACAATTCAAGCCACACACATTTATCTCATTATCAATATGTTGATGAAACGAGCATATATATGGTGTCACGAAATGAGTTGTCTAATCCAAGTTGGTGTGAGAAGAATTTATTAATTTTTTAAGAAAAATGCATAAAAAATTTCCTGAAATTCACAATATTCATTGTAACTAAATTAAAACACAGTAACATGTTTTTGATTTTCGATGGAGATCTGAGAAAAAAAAAAGTAATGTTTCTGCATGTTGTTGAAGAAAAACTATGTTTTTGATTTTCGATGGAGATCTGGAAAAAAAAAAAGTAATGTTTCTGCATGTTGTTGAAGAAAAACTTTGTGTGTGAAGCTTCTTCTTCTTGTTGGTGTTGTTGATAGTGTGATGAGGTGGCAGACATGTTTGAGTCGTAAAATTTATGAGCACTCATGAAAGTTGCAAAGGGGTGTGTCCACATGCAAAAAGCTACCTGCTGGTGCCTTCGATCATTCATTGTTCGCCGTTATTGCTTAAAATAGTGTTGTTTTTCCTCAGCAATCAAAGCTTGTAAAGTGAGAAAACAGTGAGGTATGTTTGGTCAAATCATTAAGATAATGATGATGGATCCAAGGGCCCCCCAAAAGCATACTGTGAACTGTGTTTCATTGAGGTTATGTTCTGTAAGGGATGAATCAAAAGGCCCAGTGTTCTTACACCAACACACACACATATTATATGTTATGTTATGCATGTTTTGATAATGCACTGTTTTTGCAAATCACAAAGACAAGACATTTTTACTAGATGGATGTGATTTACATGCATGTTACTATATATGTTTCATATTTTTTCAACCCTTTGGATCAAAATCTCACTGCATGTTGAAGGGTCTATCTATATATCTATCTATGATTCATGGTACTCCATGTTTAGCATTAGGGTTTGACACTCTATAGGAAAGTAACGTTTTGGTAGTCTTGTAGGGCACCCATTTAAAGTAGAAGACAACCTTTTTCATGAGCTGAAAGTGCAGAATGGACTAGGTCAAGAAAATGGAAACTGAGGCAAAAAAACATGATGCAGTTCAAGCATATGGGACAGAGGGATTGCACATTTTTCATGGTGCCCTGAACAACTACATGAGCAAAAAGCAAGCAATAATAAATTATAGTAGTAGTAGTGGTGGGTAAATAATTGAAAGACTTTGAATGATTTGGTGCAGTATGTGGTATTTGACCCTCTTGTGCTGCCATGTTTAAAAAAAATAAAGGGACAGCAATAATCATTTAATCTTAGCTGCTCATATGATTCTACCTATTTGAACTTAGGATCACCACTACCTCAAAGATCTTTAATTAATCATGGTGATTAAGAAGGGAAGGAGCAACTAACAGCTACCAATCTAATATATTTATTTCAATTGCAGCTACTTAACATTATTATAGTGTAACTAGCTACTCTATGTAGAGTAGGACCCTATGCTCCAAAGTTTGTGGTCCTCAATTTTGTACCTTGAGTCTACATTTTAAACCCTAAATAAATAACTTTTATAAGCCACATTCTTTATCATTCAAGAGCAAATGGTTATACATATCCACCTATTCACTTATAAAAAAATATTTATGTTTTATTTTTATACACGTAATAATTCTATATTATTTAAAAGTCGAGACCAAGGTAATTTTAAATACATTTTCTTCCTTTTGGTTATATAGCTCGATTATTTGGAGGTCGACTAAAAACCTTAGTTACATAAAGATAGTCTCGGAGGTCGGCCATGGAGTTCAGTCTTATAAAGATCAGCCTCCGGAGTTTGGCTATGGATATTTTTATGCAAGTATTTTGTACAGATATAGTAGTTTGTATTACTGAATACATACTTTTGATGGTAGGGTTTGTAGAATGATTGTTTTATAGTGGGGTTAGAGCATCCTTAAAACGTTCTCATTAATTAATTTTATTTTTCACCAGTAAAAAAAGAAAAAACTCTCAGAGTTGTTTTTTAAAAACAAAATCATGACGAAACTCCGAATTTCAAAACAGACAACACCTTAGATATGGTAAATGACGTTGACGATGTCATTTTAAAGGACTTAAAGTTAAAACGTTGATGACCTCCCGATTGAAGAACTTGTTCCGATACAAGGATCGAAGTCAAAAGTCCGTTTGAATACACTATTTTCTCTCGAGGAACTTGGAATCAGAACATGATGGACCGAAACTAAACTATTAAGTATAATTTTTCTTTTATGATATTCATCATATGGAACAATGGAATAGTGAGATTAACAAGAGATAAGGCTAGGACAATAAGGATTCAAAGGACAAAATATGGAATCGTAATTAAGAAAAGCAGGTCACATGCTATATGATATGTATGGTGTTATTATTAATACATATATACAAGGACTGAATTAGCTCACCAAAACGGATCCCATGTTCCCAAAAGGGGCTACAACACAGCGAAAGCCACTTCATCAGTTTCTGAATATATTTTGTTGAAAAAATTTTCAAAAACTGAATTGGGTTGTGTCATCACACTTGAGACTATAAACAAGTTTTCCTTGACTTTTGAGCAAGAGAGGTCCCAAGAGCCACACAAAGTACAATTGAGTGCTGAAGAACTACCCGACCAATTCCAAATTCTCTGTGACCTCAATTTCTGAAGCTGTTAGCACCAAGCATCTGTGTTGTTTATAGCTTTCTTTTCATTGATTAATGGACTAAGTGATCAAATGCTAATCATTTGTTTGCAAGTGAGTGAAGGTTTCATATCTATCTTCTTGTCATGTTAATGGATTAATAACACCAAGTTGAGAATGTAACTTTCTTTACAAATTTTCACATGTAAAAATTTTGAAAACAACTGATGCAATTATAATTATGATCATGAGACAATTATGATGGATAAAAAATCTTTTTTAAGACTTAATATAATTGAAATTTAAGACTGTGATTTAAAATCTGATATCATTTTTTAGATAATCTTTTGGAGGGATTAGACTTTTATTATATGTCCAATGTGATTATGGACTGATAGATGGTAAATGCTGTTTTCCAGAAAGATGCCAAAACTTGTCACATGGATTTATCATATAGTGTATGTCATTAGTGATCTCAAATATCTCTATCATTTGGATTTTGAGTGAATGATTAGAATTAAAATGAATGGTTGAACAATATTTACGTAAAATAATAATATAAAACACAAGTAACCATTTTTTTATAAGTATGAACTACATTATTTGTGAGGAACAGAAGTTTAAACAATGCATGATACTAATACGAAACTTAACATGCAGCAATTCAGTTATATAAGGTGGATATGAGTTTTAATGATGGGTTTTTTAATTAAAATAACTTGTGAATAAATAATATATGTATTGACATTAATAATTGGAATTGAGTTTATTGAAAATGTTACTAAAATTAAATCAAGGTTTAATTGTTTTCTAAAAAAAATGTTCATATTAAGTATTTAATAATGTTTTTAAGAATGATATATTTAGAAGAAGAAAAAAAATATTCAATCATACATAGCTAGCTATATAAGATATTTTTTTAAATTTATTTAATAATTAGCTTAGAAGGTAAAAACTCAAACTAGTGATAGTGTGCATTCACTCTCATAGCTTACTAATTAATGTTAAATTAATTAATTTTGTACTTCCCACATGATTTTTCTAAAGGTAAGTTTATTTGAGAAATGTGAAAATATTTTAAAATTCAAACTTTGGAGAGACTATATAAGGTACGAGAAAGTAGCCCATTTGACTACCCTCATCCCTTTTAACTAATGTGTTAAATTAATTTTACCTTATTTTTTCTTTAAAAGGATTCTTCCAACAACAAACATGCTAGCTTTGAAAACATTGTGTAGGTCAAGAGTTATAGGCTAGGCCTTATTTTATAGGGAAGGGTTCAACAAAGGGTGAGTTGAAAACCCATAACATTTTATTGGGCCCACTGGGCCTAAAGCCTCATCCAAGCCCATATATAAGTACTGTGATTGATTGAAGGAAAAAGTAATGGAGATAAGGGTTTGGATGTGACTTGGTAAAGTGTGAGGAATGTTTTTGTAGGGTTGCTAATAGAGAATTTGTTACTTCCAAAGTGTGATGGTGACAAGCATAGCTCGTGTGAGATTTTAGGGCATAGCTAGGATCCTTGGTGCAAACAATGTGTTTTTCACTTGATTTTGCCATTCTAACTACTCCAAACACACAACGATCCCTTTTTTTTTATTATTAAAAATTAATATAATAAAATTGACCCAAACCTTTCTTTTTGATGTTGAAAAAGTACAAAAATTGGTCAAAGAAGTAAGGTTATTATCCCATATGAGATCATTTTTCTAACACCCATCTTTTTAACTTTGACATTCTGGTTGACCTATTTTGAAAGTTTGATTTTCTCCAATCTAATGTTTTCTACACACAGAAATTCATATATATATATATTAAAACGAGTTTCATTTCACAAAGTATTAGAAAATTTAAACTTTTAATTAATTAGAAATTATTATGAATATGGGTTTTTAAATAATTATAACAAATTATGTTGGCACGCTAAAAAATATTAGATTTACATGATATTTAAAGTATTGTAGCATTTAGAACAATATCTTCTATAGGGATATGGAATATAACATTTTTTTAAAATAGATAACGAAAAATAGAATGATATGCGGAAAGTTAATGTAATATTTTTAAATCAAAAGGAAAAAAAACCCATGTGTTATATGAAAACTGTTTTTTTTTATCATTATTGTATTTTTTAAACTAGCAGATATATGCTTGACCAGGTGAAGTTAATTATTTTTTCAATGGTTTGAATATTTATGGCAAGAAAAAGTGAGTTTAATTTGACCGTTGCACTTTGATGAAAAGTTTTCCAATTTTATGTGTACTTACTAATATTACATAGCACAGAGTGTTTGGTGTGTGAAATGATTGTTCTCTCCTCTGAATGCTTGTGATGATCATTTATGCAATGCAAGAATAGACATAAATTTGCATTTCAACTTGGGACCACAAAAAATCTTATTATGATCATGCACACAACTTTTTTCTTTCATTTTTTTTTTTCCTTTTCGTAAGAAAATTTGTTTTCAATGGCAATCTTAAACCATGATGGAAGAATTGCATTCTTCGTAGACAAAATTTTGAACTCAAAAGGAAAAACACTAAGATTGTTTTCAAATGATAGAAGAAGTGTTTTGGGCCATGCCTATGAAACTTCCACTAGTGATTTTTCAGCCAACACTGTTTACTTCAACTTTGTAATTATTTTAAGAATAAATGTTTATATAAGAAGCTAGACGATTTAATTTTAACTTTCTATTTTTGGTTTTTTATTTCCATCAAACATATCTTTTTATTTTAATATTTTTTTAATACTTTTTTTTAAAGAGTATTATGAAAAATAAAGAGATAAACAAAAAATAATAAAGGATATGAAAATGAAAATATTTTCTATGTTTTTTTTTATTTTTCATAAAAAGTAGAAAACTGAATATATACAAATAATGTACTCATACTAGATCTAGCTAAATAAAGAAAATAAAATAAAATTATTACAATCTGGTATAAAAACAAATAAGTAGAATTGATTATAATTTGATTTTATCATAAAGACAAAATCACATCATTAGTTTTCTTCTAGAAGGCTTTTATCCATATCTTTTGAAAAAGATTAAAGTTTAAATTCAATTCAATATCACAAAATCAATTTAATTTAAATTCTAGATATAACTAAATAAAAAACAAAATAAAATTATTACAATATAACTAAATAAAGAAAACAAAATAAAATTATTACAATATGATAGTGTCATAAAAACAAATAAACAAAATTAATAATAATTTGATTCTATTATAAAGACAAAATCGCATAATTAGTTTCTTTCTAGAAACCTTATATCTATATTCTCAGAAAAAAAAAGTTTAAATTCAATTGAATATCACAAAATCAATTTAATAAGATAAAGTAACTTTGTAGTTATTTATGCATTGTAATTTAATCATATTTTAAAATAATAGTAATCTCTAATCATATTTTAAATTCATTTTTTTAAATAGTTCGTCTTCATATCAATTAAAAATATATAATTAGTTAAAAAAATTGCAATTTTATTTAATGTAATAGTTTCTTTTATTAATTCTCACGAGCTTAATCAGATACATTTTTTTCTCTGGTAATATTATGCAAATGTTAAATAATTATATCCAGTGTTAACTCTTTTTCAAGTGGTACATGTTTTATATTAAATTAGAATGTGATTTCTAAATTGCAACTCCTTTAACTGGTTTGTTTGTTATTGTTTTTAATTGTAGAGTTTAAAAACAATTTGATAGTTACAGATTTCAAGAAAATATAACAATAAATGTTATCTATTCAAATGATTTTCAATTTTCCTCAAAATTTAAAAATAATAGAGTTTAAAAGGTGTACCAAATAAGTTTATGTCATAAAATCACATTGTTTTTTAATTTAACAAAATTGTCCAAACTTTTCGTTGAAAAATGAAAGGGGTCTTTTAAAATTATCTATCTATTTTGACATTTAAAACTTAAATTATTTTAAATAAGTCACGTCTAGATATTTAATACTTTTAAAAATGATCAGAATTGAATAGTTTTTTTTCTTCTTAATTTTGATTATGTTTTATTTGGTGTACAAAATATTTTGTAATTTAAATTATTTCAAAATTCTCATGATTTATTTATTTTATATAAAGTAATAAATGTTATCCCTTACATTACAGGTTGGAATCTCGAGTCATAAATGAAGCTCAATTCATACCATACATAAAATCAATATTAAAATGTATGACTAACTTTATCTATTTTTCATATAATTTTTGTTTTGGTCGATATATATATATGTATATATTCTACTTATGACACGATTCAAACTTATCATTATAAACAGGAAGGACTGTCTCTTGTAAACATGGAAGCAAAAGAAAACTGTTATCATTTACTATTTTTGCTATTATTGTAAGAAGCAGCAAGTTTTTACATGGAAATTTTTAAACTTAAATGAATTTATAAATTAAAATAACAGATATTTTTTTATTAAGGTCAATTTTTTTCATGAATCATAATTGTGAACTTTTATTCAATCAAAATTTTATTCTGTAAATTAGATCCTTAAACATCATAAATATGAAAATAATAATCTCAATTTTGTTGCATCAATTTCGTTATTTAAGTATCATAATTGTATAATTTTAGATTTCTAAATGTGTCATTATTTAATTTAATGATCCTCTCAATTGCTAGAGAGAATAAAATCACATAATAATGAGATGTCAGAATTAAAAATGAGAAACTAAAATAACCCATTCAAGATATTTAAAAGACTCCATTAATACAGCGAAAAGATTAAAATTATATAATTATGATAATTAGAGAAAAAAGGATAATTAAACCAATTAATAACTATTATTAAGTTATATAAGTAAGATTAGTTAAAGATATATTTTAAACAGATAAAGAACACAAAATTAATAATAAATTATCAATCTTTATTTTTCATTTCATTATAATTTTTCTCTTTAAATTTGTATCATTCCAAATTTGAGGAATCAGTCACAAAGTATCTAGTAAAAATAATACTTCATGGTAGTATTGAAAAACTAAGATCTAAGCACTAAGCATCATATAATGGGACATCTCCCTTTATATAATATGTTTATCGGTCATAAATCACCTATTAGACAATAAATATGTCGATCATATGTGTTATTTCTGTTAAGTATAACGAAATTAATAGGAACGACAATTTTGTTACATAAACTTTGGAAGTTGAATTTCAGATTTTTTTTCTTTTAATTTTTTATAACGAGATTGGTATCTTACATCTCCTATCTCTATTATAATTTTTTAATACTTAAATTTATCCAATAAACATTAAGAAGGATAAATCTTTATAAATACCACATATGAGATAGAAAGAGACATTTGAACTTATTAACTTGAAATTAGAACAAAATTTGAATTTCTTTCTAAAACTGATATATTTTAAATTCATTTTAAAATTTTAGATTTTGAAGTTATTTGTTTTGTAAATATAATATAAATTTGGCTATGTAGTAATGTAATGATTAAAATAAGTTGATTTAATTTTTAATTTTGTTTCCTATTATATAATTTAAAGTACTTTCTTATTCTCTTTGAGATTTTTTTCTTAAAGAAAAATATTTTCTTTGAGATTTTTTTCTTAAAAGAAAAATATTTATCATTATAGAAATTAATACCTGGGACATGAGATTCTTTGAGATTTTTTTCTTAAAGAAAAATATTCTCTTCGAGATTTTTTTCTTAAAGAAAAATATTTATTATTATAGGAATTAATACATGGGACATGAAATTTTAATTTTGTATAAGAATAAATTTTAAATACATAAAGATTTGGTAATATATATATATATATATATATATATATATATATATTAATTTCTTATTTCATTATATATATATATATATATGGTATTGTGAGATTATATCTTGAAGGAGCTAGAAGAGTAAAGTTTGTTGTGGACTAATAAATTCTTTTGTTTGAATAAGTATATCATTTATTAAGATTTTCATTATT
>Ga0209489_106831_pt1 | contig 17811 bp, 13 predicted proteins | sample SiratrowhiteBW_FD_187527 | JGI IMG/M metagenome (GOLD analysis project Ga0209489, IMG submission 187527) | Root nodule microbial communities of legume samples collected from California, USA - Siratro white BW (SPAdes) (version 2) | ecosystem: Host-associated > Plants > Roots > Nodule | place...
TTATTTAATTTCTTAAATTATGAAAAAAAAAAAAATCTAAGTTACTGTATTTTAGTTTATTTTAACCTTAACGCTTTTTATGTAATGATTAAAATGACTATGATTAATAAATTTTTAAATCAAATAATTATTATTTAATTTTCAATATATGCATTGGGAAAATAAAATGTCGCTTATATGACTAAATGGTTTTGATACAAATTATATTATTATTACTATGAAATTCATAATAAATAAATATTTGAAAACGTAAAAATTATATTTGAATGCATATTACGATATACTATTATTTTTAATTATTTATAATTTCTTAAAAATAAATTCAATTTAGAACTAAAATGATTAAACATAAAAAAATTCGAAGAAAATATATAAAACAGTTTTGGTTGAAAAATAATTTGTATAAATATTGTGGTTAAAGATTGTTAATAAAAAAATTATTTGAAGTTGTATACATAAGGAGAAATAATTTAAAAAAATAAAAATGAATTGATATCGATAAACAGTTTTAAGCAATATTATATTGAGTGATGAAACACGGGACATGCAATAAAACTGGGTTTTGAAGTTTTGTTGGACTGAAGTGAGAAAGAAATCAGCATCAGTGCATGAGGACAAGAAAAAGATCGCAACTTTTCAGACAGTAATAGCGTCGATTTCCTTTTTACCTTCACATTCATCGTCATCATCTTCTTCACCGTCACTGTCCTTTCGCAAACCATGCTGAAATCCCGCACAACATCATGTGTTTTCACTGCTCCAACGTAAAAACAAACACAGCACAGAAGAAAGAGAATCATGACACACTAATCTCTAAGCTAGAACTACCATTTTCACCACTCACTCTCTTTCCTACCAGTCTCTTCTTCTTCTCCCACCAGTCTCTCACCATCTCATCACTTCATTAACTCTTTCAACAACAACATTATTCTCCCACTCTCTCACTCACCCACCTTCACCATGTCTACACTCGTCAACATTCTTCTCTTGTGTCTCACATTTTGTTGTTTTTCTTCTTCTTCTTCTTCTTCTTCACACCCTCGCCGTGTCCTTCACCAACCACTCTTCCCCAGAATCTCTTTACCTCCAACACAACCTCCAGCTTTATCCCCTCAACCCCAAAAGCAACACCATTTACCCAAGTTTCCATTTTCATCTTCTTCATCGTCGTCGCCGCCACCGCCGCAAAAGCCTTTCTTTCCTTCTTACCATTCCCCTCCGCTCCCTCCTTCCCCCACCGTCGTTGCCACTTTTCCCGCTAACATCTCCTCCCTCCTACTCCCCCACCCCTACTCCCACCACCACCGCTCCGCCGCCGCCCTCGCCGTCTCCCTCTCCCTCTTCTCCCTCGCCCTCCTCGCCGCCGCCGCCTTCGTCCTCCTCCACCGCCGCCGCGCTCACAGGTCTTCCTCCTCGGACGCCGCCCATGACGACGACGACGACAAAACCTCGAGATCCGACAGCCTCCGCCTGTTCCCGCCGAACGCAGCCGCCTCCGACGGCGCCGACAGAAAACCCCACGGAAAGTCCTCCCCGACGTCGGAGCTACTCTACCTCGGCACGGTAGCGAACTCGGTGAACTCAACACTTGAGACAAGCTCCAGCCACCACCACGATGGTTTCCGGCCGCCGTATCAAAAACTCGGCGACTCGCCGGAGCTGAACCCACTTCCACCTTTGCCACGTCACAAATTCATGCCGTGGATGAATGAAGATGACGGTGATAAAAATGTGAAAGAAAAAGTAGAACAAGAAGAAGAGGTAGGAGAAGAAGAAGAAGATGATGAAGAACAGTTTTTTTCTCCAAGAGGTTCTTCTGGTGGGAACAAAGAGCATAGACCTCCTTCTCCTTCTGCCGTTGCTGCTTCAAGTTCGCGCGTGTTCCACGTGGATAATAAATTCGGTTCTACAAGCTTCACTTCTCGAACCCCTTCGTACCCTCGTTCCAATTCCCTCACTTTCTCTCGTTCCCCGTCTCTTAATTTCAGCCCCGCAAGTGTTAAATCACTTCCTCCAAACAACCCCGCTTCCCCTTCTTTCTCTTCATCATCTTCTTCTCCCAGGGAAGAATGGCGTGTTCCTGCGAGGGACACAAACTCTCCGGCGAGAAATTTACCTCCTCCACCTCCGCCGCCACCTCCGCGGCGGCTTTGGGAGGCTCCGGTTTCTGTTAGGAAAGAGAGTGAGAGTGAGGAGAGTGTGAAGCCAAAGTTGAAAGCTTTACATTGGGATAAAGTTAAGGCCAGCTCGGACAGGGTGATGGTTTGGGATCAGTTGAGACCCAGTTCTTTTCAGTAAGATATCATTTCACTGTGTCTACATTGTGTATTGTTTTTATTATTGTTGTTTATGTTGTTGTGTTGGGAGCTTAATGATTGGAGGTGCAGGTTGAACGAGGACATGATTGAAACGCTTTTTATGGTAAATAATTCCAAGGATGGTTTCGGGGTTGCGATTAGAGATAATGGTCGGCGCAACATAGCTCATTCTGCTTCTCCCATGCCCCTGGAGAATAGGGTGCTTGACCCCAAGAAGTCTCAGAACATTGCCATTTTGCTTAGGGCTCTCAATGTTACTATTGACGAAGTTTGTGATGCCCTCAGAGAAGGTGATGCTCCTTTTTGCTTCTACCAAATATATAGGAAGATGGAGCTATTTGTAATTGTTTAACACTGCAATGCTTATTCTTTATTGTTATTTTGCCACAATTACTTATGTTACGTGTTGGATGCCCATTGTGTTATTCCGAACTTCATTATCATTCAAGGGATGGTGATATCCAACACTCCTATAGTATTCTCATGAAACAAATTACGTGGTATTATTATTCCTTGTTGAAGAACTAACTCTGCTCTTCTTTCTCTCCTAAGCTGTTGTATTTTTGGGGAGATATTAAAGCTTGATTTTACTGTCTGCAGGCAATTGTGATACGTTGGGAACAGAACTTCTTGAAAGTTTGTTGAAGATGGCTCCAACTAAAGATGAAGAATCTAAGCTGAAGGAATTTCAAGATGAATCACCGTTCAAGCTTGGCCCAGCTGAGAAATTTCTCAAAGTTGTTCTTGATATACCTTTCGCTTTTAGGAGAGTGGATGCTATGCTCTACATTGCTAATTTTGATTCAGAATTAGAATACCTGAAAAAGTCCTTTGAAACGCTTGAGGTATATGTATTCTGAACTCATTCCTCACTCCTTCAACCTGATCATTTTGTTTGCTTAATTGAAATGTTATGAACCAACTTGACCTCCGAGCATCGATGGAGCTGAATATTAGCTAATATATAATACTATCTTTGGCTTATTTCTAGCTTTCCACAATCTCATTTCATGTTTATGGTTTAGTTAATGTAGTACTCTAAAGGCTGGGGAGACTCCTCGTGATCCAAAAGTTAGAAACCAATGCCATAAACTTTGGAGTTTTGTCTCTGATTGGCTTCATAGTTCAGTGCTTGCCCGCCATTTACAGACACCAGGAAAAAGCTTATTTTGAAAATATTTCCGCCTTATCTCTTCTCCACTACCTCGTGTTTTGGGTCGGTTCCTTGCTATAGCAAATAATTTTAAATAATATTTTACCATCAATGACAATTATTGGAGGATTTTCCATTAATTGATCATAGTGCTTCCTTTCCAATATAGGAGAAAATCATGAACTTGCATTCTATGAGGTCCAGAACTAATGTTTTTGGCTTCGGCATGTGTTTAGGGTTTATCCTTTACTTTTTTAAAAAGTTTGCCAAATATACTGGTCCCGTGATGGGGAATCATGTGTCTGTATTCTGTAGATACAAAAGTATCACGGCAGAGATTATAAGTTTTAATTATTTGGTCATTGATGGAATAGAGGTTGTAAGCTATACCTTCAGATTAAAAGGGAGAAGTTTCTTCTTTAAGAATAGTAGTTGGCTAACTACTAGCTTCCATCAAAACATCTTACCTCAGGCAAATACGGTCTTTCTTTTAGGATGCTAAATTTGTGAAAATAACCTTGTTTATTCTCAATACTAAAGCATGATATATTAAAAAAACCGCATCACCCTTTACCTTTTTAAAAAGTTTGCCAAAGATAGAAATTTCCAAAATAATCCCTTTTCCATAGTGATTAGGTAGGCACAACTGGACTTGTATAGTTGGTGAGAGTCTGCTTAGCTTGACTTATTGCAATTTGTACCAATATACCATTTGTTCTCAACTTCTCATATTTCATCCTTTTCCACAGGTGGCCTGTGAGGAATTAAAGAATAATCGAATGTTTTTGAAGATACTTGAAGCAGTGTTAAGAACAGGAAATAGAATGAATGTTGGCACCAATCGTGGTGATGCTCATGCGTTCAAACTGGACACTCTTTTGAAGTTAGTTGATATTAAAGGAACTGATGGAAAGACTTCTCTGTTGCATTTTGTTGTACAGGAAATTGTCAGAACCGAGGGTTCTCATATTTCTGGCTCTAACCATCACCCTGCCTCTGACAATGTCCACCAATACACTCTTCAAGATGAGGTTGACTTTAAAAAGCTTGGCCTGCAAATTGTTTCGGGACTCAGTGGGGAGCTCACCAATGTTAAAAAAGCAGCTGCTATGGATTCAGACATGCTCAGTAGTGATGTTGCCAAACTTGCCAGAGGAATTGAAAAAGTTGTGCAAGTAGTGAAATTGAATGAGGAATCACCTCTGAAAGAAACTAACCAAAAGTTTTCGGAGGCTATGAAAAGTTTCTTGGAAAGGGGAGAGCAAGAGATTTCAACAATCCAGGCCCAAGAGAAACATGGCCTCTCTTCAGTGAAGGAGATAACTGAGTATTTCCATGGAAATTCAGCAAAGGAAGAAGCTCATCCATTTAGAATTTTTATGGTTGTGAGGGATTTCCTTTCTATTCTTGATGGTGTTTGCAAGGAAGTTGGTAAAGTGAATGAGAGAACTTTGGTTGGTTCCCGTCAGTCTGTAATGCCTGCAAATCCTATGATGCAAACCTTTTTTCCTGAGATTATTGGTAAGCAACCATCCGATTCCTCTGAATCTGATTAACCTCCCAAATCCAAACTCAGCAAGTTGTAACAGGTTGATGTAGTTTGCTCATGTTTGGTCAGTGATGGGTTAGATTTTATCAGTCAAGCATTATCATGTGAAGTGACATTTTCACTAAAAACCACCGAGTATGCCAAAGACCCAGCTTTTACCCCTTACCTGTGATGAAAAAAGAGCTCATGCTATGACACCTTTGTTTTCCTGCCTATATAGCTTTGTATATGTTTTATTGCCTAGGTTATATATCGAGGATATTATTTTCTTTGTGCTAGGTTGGCTGCTTCTCTATATCTGTATTAATAAATTAACGACAAATTTTGGATTTTTTTCCAAATTTTGATGTAAATTGACAGAGTGAGAGTAAGATGTTGAAATTACTAATACAGTAGTGTTACGGGGCACCATAAAAGTTGTTCCATGTGGAAAACGGTCATATTTGGCCCAAAACTTGAATGAAAAAATAAAAACCTTCAAAATTCAACAACGAATATAGCTTGTGATTGATTTTCGATCTATTGGTCAATCCACAAATACTAAACTTGTGACATAATCACATAATCAAGAAAGTTCTACAGATACTCTATCAGATATTTGTGTTAGGTGTACTCTTGTGCTCCTTTACCGGTTGAAGATTACCATCTTTTTTAATCAAAGTTAAGTTCTCAGCATCAATGCGTTCAAGCACCTTCCGTGCTTCCTCTTCTGTAGCGGGAACAACATGTCGAATGCTTAACCCATTTTTAACTCTGTCAGGATCAACACCAAATGTGAAGTAGAATCTGTTGGAAACCTGTTTGGAGAAAAGCATGAAGTTCAGTGAAATGGCTACATACCCGAACATGTAAATCTCAACTGAAAATGAGGCATTCATTTTTTGTATTACATTAGATAATAGATATATAATCTGATGTTAACTTATTAATTATTATCCAATTGAATTTTAAAATAAATTACGGCAGGGATTTGGCCACAACAGTCCTGGGACCTCTTCGCTCTCTCAAAAATTATAAAAGACAAATTTTCTGAGACATGTTTTCACTACTAAATTGTGTCAGAAGGAAAGTTGTCATATGTGCATTCAGAAATTTTAAGTAAAATACTACATTATATAGTGCTGACCTCACTGGAGCGGTCCTCAGGCTTTGTGACATGTGCAATAACCTCCACATTCACAAGGGGTTCAGCTAGGTTGTGAAGTTCCGTGTACAGAACACAAGATTTGAGACGAAGAAAATTTCCAACGTCCACCTGCAACATCACCTTGTTTCAGCTGAATGTCTTGTTTAAACGTCTTTTCTATTGAATATAAAATTTACCAATATTTTTCTACCCAGCCCATGTTCCAAAGTGATGATCACATGAAAATCACATAAATATGATCATCATGATGGAATGATAACAACCATACATTACTACAGATTATAAACATCATTGTATATTTAGAAGAAATAGTATTGTCCTTGGTGGGTACTTACTGGTTTAAAAAAATCAACATGATCAACTTCTAAGAAATGAGGAGCCGCACCAACAAAGGCATAAGCAGTTGAAAAGGCAAGTTCAAACGCTCTTCTCATCAAGAATCCCCCAAAGATACGACCATGGATGTTTCTTTGCTGTGGCTGGCAGATAAAAGAGTTTTGCAGGCAAGTATCCGTCATCAGGATGCTATCTCTGTTAGCCAATGCTGGCATGTCACAGAAAATACGCGCTTCAGCCAATAGTTCTTTGAGCCTAGAAGTGTCTTCACACCCTCCATGTTTCTGTTCTTGATTCTTTCTTTTTCTTAACTTGTTCCTTTCTTCTGCTTCTTCCCAGAGCAATCTTTCTTGCTCACTTTCAGGTGAGACCTGGTTAATTGGGGCAGCTTTTCCAGTGGCAGAGTCACGAGCCACAAATGTAAACTTGGCTACAAGTGCAGGTGAGTTTGATATATTGGGATTCCCTGTCACCAACTTTCTGTGTCAGGTAAGCTGATAACGAATGCCATGCAGGATTGGCAGTGGATTGAAAGACATATCATTTCAAAGATATGATTTGAGCTTATAAAACTAGAACATAATAAACGGGCTTCTAATCAATATTTTGTTTGTTATTTTGAGACAAGCACCTACTAGTGCAGTAAACTATATTAAGAGAAAAGAAAAATAATCCAGTAATATATGAAAATGCTCATCCCCAAGTCACTCCATCACTGGAATTTTACTTCCATAATTCTGAACGTTTTCATGTTATTTACATGTAAATGTTCACGCAAGACAGCATACTAGGATAAGAGATTTAACAGAAAGAAATATGTAATAAACCTTCATCCTTTGCACCACCAATTTGGACAAAATAATAATAACCAAACTTTGATATGTTCCAGATTAACTATTTACTAGCAGTGTACACTCAAATGATGCGGTTTTGGTTCCTACATTGGCTTTCTTACAGTACCGCACTTTGATAACATGCTGCATTAAATGAAAATGAACATGAACACACAACGGAAAGAAAATTGAGCCAAATTCATGCATGACACACAACACACAACGGAGAGAACCTATAAGGCTAATGGTTGTTGTAACTTTATAATTGATGTAACTAAATTGTTGTGTAGAGTTTGTCAGTTAGTACCTAGGTGGTTAGCCAGCTACAAGCACATAGCCCTCACTACCTTTTCTCTATAAGTAGATGTTGTATTCTCTTGTCTCAGATCATATATTCCTAACTGAATTTCACATGACTAGATAGACCCTTTGCTCTACTTCATCTCTATGACGTGTTCCCTAATCAAGTTTCTCAGAGTCTTATTATGTATATAGTAACATGTTATCTGTCTGCTTCTAAGCACTCACTATTGTAGTTAAAAAATAAACCATAATCTCATAAAACAACGGCCAAGGAAAGCAGAATTAACTTGAATGCATCATAGTACCTTGTGCGGACTGAATCAATTCCAGCTGAATCTCCATGGATGACCGGCCAACCCAGGTAACAGCACCAACAATGGTTAAATCAGCATCAATATGGATTGGCTTCTTTAGAACCATCTTATCAACAGAAGCAGTGACCAGTAGAAGGGGCCTTGCTGTGCCATCTTCATTAGAACAGTGCTGCTCAGAAGGGAGGGAATAAACTTCAATAACCAAAACCAATAAATACAAAGAATCTCCCAAAGTGCTGTTAGCCACACACTTCTGAATGAAAACATCAACTGATGAATATTTCAACACTTTCAACACGGTCAATTTCTTCATCACACAAACATTATTTACTTTTCCCTTACAGTAAATGTTTATTTATTTTTGGTTCTGCACAAGTATTTTCTATTATTACTGAAATGCTTTCATGGTCAAGATATTATTTTTTCATCGACAGTTCTATTACATACACAACCAGAAAGTATAGCTATATTTAGACAATTTCTACAAGCGCTTCCGAAGAAAAGAAAAGAAAAAATCCTTAGTGAGTTAAAATTATTTAACGTAAAACAAATTTAGAGAAAATGTATAGATTAATTTCAATTTATAAAAAAACTATTTCAATCTTCTCTTTAATGTAAAATTAAAAGAATGTTAACAACTAACAGGAGTTTCTTTTTCAGACGAAAAAAGTAACTAAAAAGAAACTTGAAACTGTTGGATCAAAATGAGCAAAACCCAAGATTTTGAATCCAGCAAATTACATAACCCAGAAGTAAAATTGGAAAAAGAAGTGGACCTTGAATGCAACGGTACCAGCGAGAGCATCAAAATCCTCGACGAGCTTGCCCATCCTCATGTGATTCCAGGGGTTCCGATACTGCTCACGAAGCATGTGATCAGAGGAGAAGTTGTAGAAGATGGTGGTTCTGCTTCGGGAGGGGGCTTTGGGAAGAGAGGGGCCATTGGAGTTTTCCAAAGTGGAGGATCTGGCTTCCCAGAGAGCGTATATGGCAGGGGAATGGAAAAGCCCCGGCCACAGACTAATGGGTTTGCGGTTAGAAGAGCCCGCATCGATCAGAACAGATCTTGATGTGTTTGGTGTTGTTGAGGTTGAGGTTGTGGTTGTTGGGTCTGTCGTGGAAACAGTTGAGAAATGATTGGAAGGGCAAGAGGAATTGAGTCTGAGAAGACGGTGGAACCGGGAAAAACATGGTTTTGGGTTTCTCAAGAGTTGCATGGAATGAAGCTGAAAGATGAGTTGCATGGAATGAAGCTGAAAGATGAGTGCAGGGTATTCCCCCAAAGTTGGAGAGAGTGAGAAAATGTTCAATTGTGACAACTACTTGCTTCCATGATTCTAACCAAAATCATTGCTTGTATTGGACTGTGATACTGCCCGCCCATAAAAAGTGTCACTAATAAAAACACATGTTAGTATCTCTCATTTTAATTTTTAATAAATATCAGTAATAAATTTAATCATCTTTGTGTAGAAAGAGTATGATATTTGCTGTGGAAACCAAAAAGTATATATTTTGATGGTAATGTTATTCAATTGAACTACTTCACTTTTATTGTGAACCAAATTTAATTTGATTTAATCTAATTTATTTTGGTTTGAATTACGTTAATTTTACTTTTTAATAGCAAATCTACAAATATTAGATAAATTTTACATATGATAAATATTACTTTTATATATAACTAAAATTTATCAAATGAATGTTTTAAATTTGCAATAAGTTAAATTATGATATAAAATTAAATTTCAAAATAAAACAAAATAGATAATTAAGTAAATAAATAAAAATAAAATTTGACATTCAAACTAGTATATGACATGCTTGACCTTATTATAGTATCATATTTAACTTTTGTTTCTTTTGAGTCCTAACCACTCATCATTTTAAACGAATAAAAGTATTAATTACCATAAGATCTTCATTATTTTTAAGCATAGGAGTATTAATTATCATAAGATCTTTATTATTTAAGTTAGACTCTATATTTGTATTTCTTTTAAGGGCTTGAATTTTGATGGAAAAGGAGGCCACTTGTATTGAGCCACCAGTTTGATTATGTGGGAGTGCTTGCGTTTGTTAGAGGAAGATTTACGATTATTTTGATTAGATGATGAGGTTTCATCTTAAATGAAATATGAGAGGATGAAGGAATGAATGATTGCACTTTAATTTGTGTAGTCTTTCTTCTTTCCTCATACTTGCGAAGTGGTTGAGGGTCTCTTCTACTTCATCTACGATATGCATCTCTATAGAATGGATGCACTCCATTCTCCATCATTTTTTCATTTGATGGTATTTCATGAGTAAAAATATCAAATAAACACATCATTCTTGTAAGAGAATGCAACAAGGGATAGGCGTTTTGAATGAAGTTGTCCAGTGATCAAGGATTAGAGTTGGAAGATTTATCTTTCTTCCTTGCAGAACATGGTATATGATAAACCTATCCTTTTCAAAGACGTGCCCTCTTGATTCGATGTAAGGAAACACTATGTTGAAAAGGATGTTGTACGCCATTCTTTCTTGGGGGCAGAAGATTCAAGCTTTTAGAAACCCACAAACTACAACATTTGACCCCTTAGTGGACCTTGGAGCACTATACATTATTGTGTCCACTTCTTCAATAGTCAAGTCATTGTCCCAAGAGTTTGAGTACTTGACTCCTTCTTAAAGCAAACATCCATTAGCGATTATCGATGCAATGACTTCAACCATCTTTCTAGCTACTTTGCCAATGAATCCTTCTTCTTCAACATATTGGACAATAACCAATTGTATGCTTCATGATTCCAATAGGTTCTTAGCCTAAGAACTTTATTTATCAACTGAACCAAATATTTTGTTCAAGAGATACCCAACCACGTTCAAGACTATTGGAGTCAATGAATTTGCCCAGTATTGTTGAGTTATTTTAGGAAACTTTCGATATTTAATTTATTGATTTTAATACTATCTTATTAATTTTAATCCGACATTTATTAGGATTTAAAATCTATATATTTTATCTTTATTTTAGGTTGTAAATCTCATAATTTGAGGAATACTAGTTTATTAAGGGTAGTAGGACTCAAAAATTATCTTGCCTAATTATGAGTGTATATACACACACACATATGTATATATTCAACATATGCAATAAGAAATAATAAGTGAGAATTATTCTCCTTTACTTTTCTTTTATTCTTGAGATTGTATCAGAACTTATCCTACCGAGGTGATAGGCCTATCATGCCACCCATTATCGGATGGCTATCGAATCACCCATAAATACATAGTCCTACGTATGAGATTACATGTCTCGACATGAGGCGGTGTTGGAGACCCCACATCGACTGGAGATAAGACCAATTCATAGTATATAAGTGAATGTGAACCTCACTTTACAAGTTGATTTTGTAAGGTTAAGTTAGGCTTAAAGTCCATCTCTTAAGATGGTATCAGAGCTTCTCATCATTGGGAGTCTCTGACTGTGTTCAATTTTGCAACCTTTATTGCAGTATAAACTTTTGCATTCTTCATTATCATATAAACCTTTTAGCCTTCACTGTTATATAAACATTTGCAACCTTCATTGTTATATAAACCTAATTGCATCCTTCATTGTTGTATAAACCACTCTTGATTGTTGTATAAACCTAATTGCAACCTTTATTGTTGCTCACTCAACCTTTGGTCTCTGTGGTGTTTCGGCGTCCATCATTGTACACAATTACATCACTTAACCTTCATTGTGTCTTGATTTGGGTGTGTATCAATTGTTTTCTTTATGGATAAAACCAAAAATGTAGACAACCCCTTTCTTTGGAATTGTAAAAATGCACACGACCAAAATTCAGACCATAAGTGGTATGTGAAGGATGATTCACCTTGTGAGGTTGACCAAGTGTCTCTGGGGCTGATTAGAAATAATTTTGAAAGAATTATATCTAAGATGAGAATGGATAACATTCATTCACTAGCTTGAGGGGGAGTCTTGAGATATTTTAGAAAACTTTTGATATTTTATATATTGGTTTTAATTTTGTCATATTAATTTTAGTTTGGTATTTATTGGGACTTTAATTCTATATATTTTATCTCATAATTTGAGGGATATTGTTTTATTAAGGGTAGTAGGACTTCAAGATTATCTTGCTCATTTATATATATATATATATATATATATATATTCAACGTATGTAATGAGAAATAATAAGTGAGAATTATTTTCCTTCACTTCTTTTTTAATTCTTGAGAAGTATGAACTGTGATTTTGGGAATAACATCGTAACTTTAGCTAATGTGGTGATAGAGGGAGTCTTTTGGTTCGTTCTTAATCACTATCATTACACGAGAAAATTAAATGTATTTAAGTACAGACCTTCTGATGCAATGTTAGATTATGTAACAACAAAGAGATGATAATATAGATAAAAGTTAACCACATGTTATCTTCCAATGAATCCAATATTAAATTTAGTCACTCATGTGAAAAATTTATCTGCAAACAATGAAAGCTAGTAATAACAGCAAAGTAAGGGTGGAGGGGGAGGTTAAGGTTTGTTGTACAGAAAATAGAGTAAACAATGTAAAATAGTAAAAAAAAGTAGGTTAACTCTCAAGTTCATTCACAGTGAATTCTTCATTAGTTATCTTTAAATTATTTTTCTTCAATTCTCTTCACAAAGTTGAACTTCAAACAAATGTCAATCGCAAAATCTTATTAGCGAAATATCTCATTTTGTCTCTAAGTGTTTACTCAATGAGATGTTTATCTTTTACCTCTGGACTAAGCGTACAATAAATTGATTAAGACTAAGCGAATTAACCAATACTTCTACTTACAGAAAAACAACTGATTCTCAACAAATGTTTATAAACAAATACTTTTCCAAAAAAATTGATTTCAAAAAGACTAAAAATAAGTCACAATTGTTATTGTTCTTACTGAAAATTAACTAGAACATTCCGAAGTGGAATAGGGTTGAATTTGAGGAAAGTCGAGCTGTAACCAAGTTGTATCTCCTCTAACAATAGTTATAGAGCCTGACTGATGAAACACTGAGTGGAGATCCACCTATAATAGATTCTTTAACGCTCAAGTCAGTAAGAGCATAAAAATAAATAAGTAAAAAAAGTATAAGATTGAATGAGTAGTTCCTGTGATATTTGTCTCTATTTACAGGCCTTTTTGGGGTCTGAGTTATTCCTAATAGATGAGAATTATGACAATTGATAGCATAATATTTGTCATATAATTAATATCATAAAATATTGTTAATCGTCATAAAGTAGATTGAATAAGATTAAATTACATAATAAATGGATGCAGGTGGACCGAGTTGTTCGACCTCAAGTCCGTTGATATGACATCGTTGGGGTCAATTACTACATCCGAGTTATTGTCCACTTTGGAGGTCAGAGCTCCATCACGATTTTGTCCTTAAAAGGCGTTGGAGGATTAAGGAAGGAAGATGTATTTAAATTGACCTTAGCCTCGATTCCTAGGCGTTGTGGGAATATTGAGCATACTGAAACAAGCCCACCAGTTGAGGGCTAAGGGAACGAGTTCCCCACAGATGGCGCCAATGTTTTGACCTCAACTCTGTTAATATGACATCGTTAGGGTCAATCACCGCATCAGAGTTATTATCCACTTTGAAGCTCAGGGTCAATCACCGCATCCGAGTTATTATCCGCTTTGAAGCTCGGAGCTCCATTACAATTTTATCCTTAAAAGATGCCTCAGAGGATTAAGGGTGGAAGGTGTATTTAAATTGACCTTGGTCTCGACTTCTAAGCGATGTGGGACTATTGAGCGCATTAGAATAGTTACATAAAACTTAAGAACAAAACTTTATCGAACAGAAACCTTAGAGCTCATTACAAAAGAGAATCAATCCAAAGAAGTTTAGTCTTCTATGAGGAAGACCAAAGCGAAAGAATTACAAAATGAAAATAAAACTAGGTATAGAATTGTTATTTGGCGTGTTTATCTTTCTGCCTCTACAATATCTATTTAAAATCTCCTTTGTACACGATTTTCGCTCAAAATTATGTCTCAGGTATTATTTTTTCAATTATTAGGCGTTTTCTTCTATGTGATTAACTTGTGAATATCTTCTTTCCAGTTATGTTACAAATTTTTGTTCTTGTTTTTCTTTCATTTGTTTTGTTTCCAATTCTTGTTCGAAATACACATATTGGATTTTTATTTAGTCCAACTCAGTGCAATCAAATCTATTGTGAGAGATTTTGTAGAATAACGAGGAAGATCATCCTCTATTCAACACATTAAAAATAGGATAAAATACAGGATTTTTAATTACATAAATTAAAAGATTATCTTTGTAGAAGATGTGTGCATAATTAATGTTAACTTCTTTAGAATTTAACTGAGTCATTAAATAAGCTTCTTCCTCTTTAGAATGGTCCCACTGTAGATTCTCCAAGGAGATCGTCTAATGGTACTATCTACAGAGAGCGTCTAATGGAACCAACTAGTTTATAATAAAAGAATCACTCTTTTCACACCCTCATTCATTTCATTTGATGTTGCTAAGGTGTGTTTTACAACTGAGTCTTGTCAAATGGTTCACTAGACTGTTGACTCCACGTAATCGCTAGATCGTCTAGTTAGATCATCTAATGCTCAACGTGTTAGACCTTTTATTGTGTGTAAAAATACAAGAAATAAATAACAGTTAATACCCAAATAAATCCAATTAGATGAATCTAAATTAAAACAATGAATTTATTATTAATTACAGTTCAAGAAAACCATAATTACAACGTCTAAGTGTGAGTAAAAATATGTTTAACAAATACCCCATACTTATCTTTTTCCTGGGCAAACACTCGTGATCAAAGAAAATAAACACATAACAAATTAACAACATCTCAGTGCTAGACTCTAGGAATGTATAAGAGCTAGCAAAAATACAACCTTGAAGAATTAAGGAATATCGACAAATGTGACCGGAAAACTATATATCTTAGTAAACAAGAAGGTATCTTAAATCAAAGGGTGAACCAAGAATGATAGAATTTTCATTAGACGCTCTCCAACTCTCAAGTGTTTATGTTTGTATTTTCACTCAATGCATTCATGCAAACAAACACTATCGTAGGCTTAGAAAGACTTTAAAATATACAACATTTGAATATCATGCGCACAAAGATCGAGAGGACTTCACAAGGGTATAATAGGGCCAAGGTAAAGGTAGGTAAAATGAAAGAAAAGAGACTTAAAACCATAGGAAAAACAAAGAAGCAAATGAGAATAAATCTAGAACAAATGTAAACATAATAAATCTTCAAAATTACAATTAACTTGTCTTTTTATTTCATAACTTCATCCTTTTTCTATTACTTTTCAATGTAGTAAATGGTCTAACCTGTGTATCAGGCGATCTACACTTTTATTCTTATTTTCTTTTCTTTTTGTTGTTTTATTCTTTCTGTCTTTTTCTTTTTCTATTTTTCTTATAAATGAATGATATTAGAAAATAAGCTATGAAAAATGAGGTACACCCCACATTTATTCAATAACCTATTCCTAAAATGATTTCAAAATTTCTTTATCTTTTAAGATAGGAATAAACCGTAACATCTAAAAATTTATAATATAATATTTTCCAGATACAATATATTGAAATTTATGAATAACTATTATTTTTCTATATTTATGAATATTATATATATATATATATATAGATATATATATATATTGTGAATATTACAAATTAAAAATATATAAAAAATTATAAATTATGAAAATTTAGAAAAAAAATACAACAATGTCAATAAAAGTAAAGATAAGAAAAAAAGTTAAATAAAAAAATAAAAGAGCAATTTAAAGAAAAGGGTAGAAGATACCAGCTTATCATGCAGTAACTATCATAGGAAAAAAAATTATATAATTAACACGTATATAGAGGGGTGATAGGGAACTGAATGGGTAGGGAAGGAAAAGATTGAAAGGGATGAGAGAAAGAGAAAAGAAAGTGAAAAAAGAAAGAGAGAAAAGAAATAGTGAATAAAAAAAGAACCTTATTATATTTGTTAGCACCAGTGGGCTACTATGATGATTTGATGAAGCCAACCAAGTGAAGAAGTTCAAGACCTTATGATCATATGTGGAATGCATGAAGATTTCATGAAAATTGAAGAACTTGGTATAGAACTTAGGAGTGTGTGTTGTGGGGTATGTTTGAGTTCAAATCAGTGATGCATGCAATCTTAATCAAGGATAAACTCCATAAGTATTTTCTGAATTAACAAAATTTTTGAGAAATCATTAAAATCAAAACTTGCGTTTTGAACAACTATTTTAACTAACTGGAGAAAAACAGTCGACTATTTGAAAAATCAATCGATTGAATTTTAAATGACAGTTGTCTACAAATAGCTGGCGTGATTTTTGAAAACACACAAGACACGAGATTGAAATCATTCTAAGCATTTTCTGAGCAAGAACATTTGAGTTTTCAAAGAGAGCAAAAGCGCCTTCAAGTCTAGTGATCAAGATCAATCAACGTTTTCATCAAGAACTATTTTCTTGAACTACTACTGAAGCTTTGATTTGACTAAGACAGTTTCTTCACTGATTTGATCATCAGACTAAGCCTTTTATACCCTTTCTTTATTACTTTTGTAATCTGTTGTATAGAAGTGCTTGTATTGTTGTGACTGTGATAATTCTTTCACTGTATTGAAGGTTATTCTGTTGTGAGTTACCTAGGTTGGTAATTCTGTTTTGTACAGAACAGGTTGTGACTTGCTGAGGGGATCAACAAGGGGTTTTCCAGTTTATACAGTGGAGTCTGTATAGTTTTGGGTTCTACTGTAGGTTCAGCAGATTGTTTACTGCGGGGAGCAGTGTTTACTTGCGGGGTGCAAGTTGTTTTTTTGTAAACTGATCTGGTTTGATCTTTTTATAGTGAAAATCCTTACAGTGGTGTAAGGGACTGGACGTAGCCCTTGTGGAAGTGTGAACCAGGATAAATCTGCTGTGTCTTGAATCTCTCTTGCTCTCTCTTTATTGTTCTTGTTAAATCTTGTTGTGTTTCTTGAATTTTCATAATCTAGTGGATCTTGCTAATTGAATAATTTTATTAACTTTCTGAAACCTTTTTTAATAACTTCTGAAAACATATAATCTGATTAAACACAATCTACTCTTAACAAGTTTGAATCTGTTAATAACTATTATATCAGTTTTCTGTAAATCTGCAGTTTCGCAATTTATTGGGTTTACTGTTTATCAGTTTGTTTTTTCAAAAAACTAAATCTTTCATTGTTATTGATTAAAGACTGTTTTCATACACTTAACATAGTTTGTATTGTTTAACAAAAAGTTCTTTAATCAGTGAATCATTATAAACTTGAAGTTGATCTAATTCTTTGATTTCTTGATTCAATTTTTCAAAAATTGCTTTTACAGTATCCTGTGTATTCAAGAACTGTTTTCTAGTTACAGTTTATTGTATCTGGTTGATTGATATTGTGTTGAAACTGTTTTTGAACCTTTGTTGTTTACTTTACATATCATGTGGAGTGGTTCCCATAAAAATTATTCATTCTCCAAATAGTTTGCGAAAAGTTTTCAAGTGTTCAATTCACCCCTTTTGAACTTGACCAATACATAGTTTACAATATTAATCAACTAAAAAAATTAACAAGATAAGAAGGAGAGAATATTTTTCATTTTAATTTATTTCATGTTATTTTACCTTTGATGTGTTTCTAACCTCATTAAATCATTTTTTTGTCTATTACGAATATAATATACATATACATTAAATATATATATATATATATATATATATATATATATATATATATATATATATATATATATATATATATATATAT
>Ga0209489_106833_pt1 | contig 17804 bp, 10 predicted proteins | sample SiratrowhiteBW_FD_187527 | JGI IMG/M metagenome (GOLD analysis project Ga0209489, IMG submission 187527) | Root nodule microbial communities of legume samples collected from California, USA - Siratro white BW (SPAdes) (version 2) | ecosystem: Host-associated > Plants > Roots > Nodule | place...
TATATATATATATATATATATAACAATTTTAAATAACTTTATTATATTATTCACCTTTTTAATATAAAAATATCACTATTGTCCAACGTATCTTAAACATCAAGAGGGAAATCTTCTATATTAACAACGTTACCATAACTTTTTCTTGTTTGATAAAACTGCATGACAAAGTCCTAAATTATGAGTTATAAGTTAGTTTATCGAATTAACGGTGTTTAATAAATTATATAATAAACAAGTTGATAAATATAAAATGATAAAAAAAATGTAATTACATAAATTTTATTATATAAATGAAATTTCTGTTTTTAAATAAAAAACTATTATATAAAATTATAAATTTAGATTTTTTTAGAGTAATTATATTCTTATTAAGTTTTTTAGTAATTCTATTTCTTTAAGTTTTAAATTCTTTTATTTAAATAAGTTTCTAATTAAAATGAATTGATCTCATTAAATCCATTAAATTTGTCTTCATTTTTTAAGAATTATTTTCTTTATTTCCTGATTTAAACTAACGTTATATTGAACTGTTCTATTACAATTTTTATTATTTGTAATTTTTATATAACATTGTATAATAGAACATTTGTGTAACCAACAGATGCTAAAAATTATGCAACAACTAATTTTGTCTACAAAATTAAAATATATAATAATAGGTAAAATAAAATTAAAATTAATAAAAAAGTATTAAATACAAGAGATAATAATGGAAAAAAATTACATAAGTTACATGTTAGTTGAAATAACTTCTAACTTGAGAGTTAAACACTTTTCTATTAATCAAGCTAAGTTACATGAAGCATGTAATTAGTTTATTAACCTTACCATACACACTGTTAAAATTATTATGTATGGTTACGATAATGATATAACTATTAAGGTTTTAACTAAGAAATTTTCTTACAACTTTATCCATATTCATCCTTTTAATATTCTTTTTAATCTTTTCTTGCCCTTCTAATCTAAATTATATATAAGAAACTAAATTTTTTTCCTCCTTTTAAATATATATAATCTTTTCGTATAAAAACTCAAATATTTTCCATATTAAAAACACGACAAAATAATTCTATTTAATATTAGAATGTGATGATAACTTACAGTTCCCTCCCCATCCTGATTGCTTTCTTTTTCTATATATTTTTAGTGCACTTGTATATAATTCTTTTCACATAATTGATTATTCTAACTATAATATTTTAAAGAATTTGAGATCAAAACATTATATCTGCATTGGAAGGTTCCACACACTCTTATCTCCTCTTAGTTATGACTGAAAAGTTTTTTTTTTTTTTTTTTTTTTTTTTTTTTTTTTTTTTTTTTTTAATTTTTTTTTTTTTTTTTTTTTTTATTTATTTATTTATATTGTCAAAAGTTTTACATTATTTATGAATTCGTATCCAAGTGAACAATTTTATTAGAAAAGTTTAAAAGATTCTTTTGTCTTTTTTTTTGTCTCGTCTTGGACATTGTACTTGTCTACCTTCGAGAAATTCAGATGTATATATTCTAATCATAACAAATTTTTGGAAGTTGTTGTGATTATTAGTTCTTAATTACTTACATAGTCAAAATTCGAATTAATGAATATATTTTTATATCTAGTTTTATCATCAAAATCATATAATTTTATAAATACACCTTAATATTATAAAAGAAGTACTTATTTAATAATTAATTATTTTTATATTTTTTTTACTTAAATATTTTATTAACTTATATATATGCAAATAACTAATAATTTCGTATTATTAGAAGAAAAAGACATTAGTTCAAGATTGTTAAAATCTAAAAAATTTGAACTACTTTTAACTCGAGATGAATTAAGTCAAATATTTGACCATAAAATCATTAAAAAATAATTCATGTAGCAATTACATATAACTCTTTTTCAAGAATAATTGCACTTGACAAAGGCAATTATATAGTTTGTTAGACGCGAAATTCATATTATGAAAATATATAAATTTAAATTTAAACTATAGTGTAAATACTATATATACATGGTGGGAGTGCTACTTTTTTTGTATATGAAAAAATAATTTTTGAAACTCAAAAAAAAAAAAAAAAAAAAAAAAAAAAAATTTTTTTAGAAAAAAAAAAAAAAAAAAAAAAGTCTGCATACAATGACAGTTGAAGGAATTAAATCCGGATATATATATATATACACACTAACATTCTATCCCTCTCATTCTTTTCTTTAAGATTTTTTATTTTCGATTTATTCCATTTTTTTTTGTGTTTCTTTTTTTATTTTCCATAAATTTATCTTGAAAATATAAATATAACCTTATACTTGTTGATAAAGTAATTTATATGAACTTGAGCATTGTAATAGTGTGTCTAGATTCAGAAATTTATATTATTTAAGATATTATTATTTAATTACACTTTAAAGAAAACATTATGAATAAAAAAGAAAGCTGTTAATTAATTTTCAAAAATCCTTATTTTTTTTTTGCATAAAAGACGTATTATATCGGACTTAGTGTTTCATATTTGTTTCTCCCTTTCTATAATTTTGTGGAAACTCATTAGGTTTTATGATAAAGGGAGCTTTCAGATCACATATTCGTTCTGGTAAGGAAAGAAAATAATTGATTTTATACTTACAACAGCTCTCTTACTTTATATACTTTTTCACGATTTAAACATGCTCTTACTTTTATGATATATTTACTTTCTGATATAACTTTTTTTCTAAAGTTCTCTGCGATATTCAATTTTTTAGTGTTAATTCTAGTCGTGACATAATCATCGAGATATTGACTCATAACTATTGAGGTTATTAAAGAATAGAGAAGTATAAGGAAAAAGCATATTATATTAAAAAGATTAAAATAAAAATAAGATATATTTATAAAATTAAACTAAAAATTGTATGAAGTGATATATCTCATGATAAATTGAAAGTCTGATTAATTAACTGTAGTTAAATAATAATAATAATAAATTCCAAAAGTTATATATTAGAAAATTAATTTAGAAAATTAAAATTCATGTATATTAGAAAACAAAATATATTTAAATATTCTTTAGTTTACAGTATGATTTGTTTCCAATAAACCAATTCTTCAAATCTCTTGTTATATCTTAGATTAAAAATTATTGTGCAAGAGAAGTATGTTTAAGATATGACAAATTTTAAACTTTGACATAATATTTATATCGACTAAATATTATATTAGGGAACATTTCTATTTAGGTTAAAACTTCAATCCATACAGAAATGTATATATAATATTAGTTGTATGGAGAAATTGATATATGTATTTCTTTTCTTTTCATCGATTCAAATTTATGTAAGATATAACTTTTTGTAAAGAGGTTGTCTATTTATATATATATATATATATATATTTCTCAATTCTTAATTGAAAATAATTTAAATATTTTTCTAGTAAAATAAATTTTTAATATTCTATTAAAATAATAAATATTAAAATTTATCAAATACATTCACGTATAAATGTAAATGAATACAAAACTAAACTGATTATGACTATTAAATCAAACTAAATTAACTTACAATTAATATATAAATATAGCTAAATAATAAAATTTATAATTTATAATTCACATTTAATATTTATCTAATTGATAAGAATGTCAAATAATAAATAAAATAAATATACATTATAATTATTTGGAAATGGTGAGAGGAGAATAATAATGATTGTAACTCCTTATAAATGGTTGTTTCACAAGATTGAAAGTAAGAGTCAAGATATAACTCTATATAGTGGTAAGCAGCATGTGACAACTTGAACATGATGATATAATGAAAATATATTCTTGAAACCTTAAGGTAATGACAACACAATACATTTAAAGTAATGATTATGAGAGAATAATAATGGAAGAGGAAAGGAAAGTGAAAGAAGGAAAGAAAGAAATTATGAAATTGCAACCATACTCTGTTTTACATGTTTTATAAAAAAAATTATATATTTATTCATGTATGAAATCATGTTTCAATAATAGTAAAATTAGAAAGAAAGGAAAAAAGATTGATAATGATATCAATGCACCATGAATATCTTTTTCTAGAATTGAATTAAAAAATAGTTGATTGATATGATGTAACTACAATTATATCTTATTATTTTTTAAGTTATAAATTGATTATGGACAATTTCACTTTTCTGTTTCTATCTTACATTTACATTTGGTAGTAATTTTATTAAAATATCAACGATAATAAATAAATAAAATAATATTATTATGAAAATAAAATAAATAATAAAATTCAATGTTAATGAACAACCTTTTAGCTTAAATAATTTAAAAAAATTCTTTTATATTTAATTTAATTTTTCATTTGAAGAATTTTTATTTCACTTTAATCTTTATTTATTTTAATCAAATTTTTCTTTACTTCATCACCTATTTCTCCATCTTTCTTACAACCGAAGGATCACAATTTCCAACAAAAATCATGAGTGAAACATTTTGATGATGCTAATTTTCATGAAAGGCATGTTGGATGTTGTCTATTTATCCTATCCTAGAGTCTATAGCAGCATTAAGTCATTGACACATCGCTGTCTACATGCTCAGTTATCATCGTCTATATTGAAAAGCTCAACCATTTTGTTTGTAGCCATGTATGTTATTTCTTTGTGACAGCCAACTTGTTTTTCAGTGATATTGGACGGTAAACTCTCGTTAAATATGTTGATTTCGATCCACTGCTCTAATCCATTATGTTCTTTTCTTCTTTTTTTTCTTTTTTTTCGTTGCATTCAATAAATCACACAATACAAAGACAACTTTAGCGAAAATTTGTAAGAACTTTATCGGAGCAAGTGTATATTAGTTATTCTTCATATAATAGTTGAAGGTTTCTTTATAAAAAAATATATATATGTTATTCCGGTAATATTGGAAGTGGCTTCACAATATTTTAGAAAATTGATTAATAAATATCTTTTAAAAGTCGGTTATGAATATTGAAAAATATGTGTCTTATTTATTCTTTAATTCGTGAAGGTCGGGAATTGAAAATCTTTATCAATGTGTGAACACAAGAATCCGACCATTCACATAAACACGGGTACCCATGCAGTAAAAGAAAATTATCTCTATGTTTTGAACCAATTCATAAAGTGAAAAGAGATGATTGAGAAGTTAAAGATAACTGTGCATGGGAAATGAATAAAGAAAAAAAAGTTGAAATATAGAGCGGACACGTAGAATTAACTGAATATAATTACCATTATTGTATCACTGGACACTTTCCTTTACTTTGTCATCTTATATAATTTAACTTCTCATTAACAACGTTTTTATTGAGATTAATTTATATGAACCGTTTGCAGTGAAAAACTGCAGTTTTTAGGTTCAAAATTTAAACCAAACCTGCAAGATGCGACTGGACTATCTCGCAGAGTCTTAATGACTTAAGCTAGTTTTCCCAGTTCGATGGCTATTTGGACTTTTGGTAAACGATCCATAAGTATATCTAAGAATTTTCTCCATTATAGTCTTGCGCTGATTGCTCGTATATTCTTACAATACTGTATTAGTCACCTAATACATGAATTATAAATTCGTGTATGCGTGTAGAAAAGTGGTGGGTAGTGTGCAGTTTTGTTTCCCATTCCATGGTCAATACCGTTCTTGCTTAGTGGGGAAAAAACCATGGACCCATTTAATGGTTTTCTTTTCCATGCTTATTACGTATTTGATTAATAGGAATGGTACTGATTGAACATTAAATTTATAGAGCATGGTACAAAAAGAAAATAGAAAAAATAGATAAATAAATATTTAATAACATGAATGGCGTGATAAAGCATGTCAAGAAAAAATGTTATTATATAAATAGCTATATAAATAATATAATAACTCATACATTAAAGTCAGGTTGGAGCACAAAAATCGTTCCTGAGTGGTCGGTAAAGTGAAATAAATATTATTAATTTGGTAAACGTGTTGTTAAAAGGATTGAAATGAAACACACAAGGAAAAAAACATACAATGACACACAAGGCATATATAATATATAATAAAAATTTGGTGATACAATTTGGAGGAAGGAGTATTTAATTACAAGTACGATTTCAAAAAGAAGATAATCTTCAGAATTTTTTTTATGATATACATTTTGCGATGTATTATTTATATAGAGTCTCTTGTATTTAAAGTTCGTTAGTAATTAAGTACTTAAGTCAAAATGAAATGGTAAATTATAGTAAGATTTTCTTTCATATAATTAAATATTATTCATCATAGTCTTATTTGTTATACTAAAAGTGTTAGATATAAAGTTAAAATAATTTCATATGAAAACAATTTGAAAAATATTTTGATAAGATAATCGAAAGATTTTACGCTAAGTAAAAAAGAAAAATGTGTATGCACACTAAGAGGTAATTGTACAAATTTAAATAACCTTCTAAATCAATGTATAAGATATTCAATCAATTTGTTGTCTGATAAAGATACAACAAAAAATTTTATGATTCATATGTTTATAGAAAAAGGTAAAAAATAGTGTATTGGTCTATCTATTATTATTGTATATAGACAACGTATTAATAATATTTTGAGATGAGATTGAGATAAAAAAAAAGTTGATTTCATTACTTTGTAGTGAATTTGAGATGAAAAATATCACGTCACCGGAGAAAATTTTGGGATAAAGATCAAGAAGGGTCCTACCCAAACGAAGTGTTGTGTGTGAAAGATAGTACATCCAAAAGGTAATTAGATGATTTAGACTTTAAGGTGTTAAAGTCTTGACAACACCTTTGATAAGCCCATATGCCTTTGCGAACTGAATTCTACTCAAACTAATTCAAAGCAATACATGTTTATTTTCCTTATACGATTGCAGTTGGAAGCTTAGTGTATGTGTGCACAAGACTAGACTTGAAACAAATTGCTATGTATGTAGATATATGAGCAATGCGAAGAAACATTGAAAAGTTGTGAAACCTATCTTTAGATGTTTAAAAGGGAGAGAAGGCATTGGTCTCATCTTCAAGGATGATTCACAATGTAGTCTTGTTGGATTCGTTGATTTTGAATATGTTGCAAATTTGAATGCTAGATGGTTTAGTGGTAATTACATATTCATGATTGGTAAGTCTTTTGGTTAGTTAAAAAACTAGTAGCTTTGTTAATCACTAAAGCAGGGTACATGTCACTAGTAGAAAAACAGTCTTCAAAGTTAGTTTTGGGAGTCCCTTAACGTTGGTTTCAGAATCGACGTAAATCAAGACGACGTTGAATGTTTTCAAATACCACGTCGGTTACCAAACCAACATTATATTGTCACCCTCCACGTCGGTTTAAGTCAGACACCGACGTCATGAACCCATTCTAAAATAGTCTAGAGGAGTGCTCTAGAGACAATATCACGTCAGTTGTTTGGTCAAAACCGACGTAGTGGTTGTTCAACATTTTAAATTTTAAATGAAACACTACGTTGGTTATAGCCATAATGGACGTGGTGTAATGACAGACCATGTCGATTTTGTCCAAATAAACGACGTGGTCATGTCTCTTGAAATTATTTAAAATGTAGTACCACATTAGTTATGGTAAAAAATGATGTGGTGTATCCTTTACAATGATAGTTTTTGCCATAATCGATATTGTGTATGTGTTTTCTTTTCTTAAATATACAGATTGAATTATCAATTAGCCCCCTACATCAGTTTTATAAACCAGCTAGAATACATTTACAATTGCAATTCAAATTTGCCCACTTAGCCTGACCTTGACCCTGCATGAGTTGAATTTAGATGGACTCAAGTCGAAATTGCCCAATTTGGGTTTGACCCAAGCCAAATCCATCTCAACCCGACCTGAAATAGCCCAATCAGGACCTGGCCTAACCCGAGTCTAACTTGGCTCGATGCAATATGGCCCAACTCGACTCAATGCGATGTGGGTCTGGTCCAACTCGGCCTAACCTAGACCCGACTTAACTCAGTCTGATTTTGACCTAACCACATAGTCCCGACTCAACCTAATTAGAGTTAACATGGACTTAACTCGACCTAACTTGGTCTTAGCTCAACTCGACTCGATCTAGGCCGAACATGACTTGGTCCAATATGGATCCAACTTGACATGCCCCAAAATGAGCCAGATCTATCTCAACTTGACTTGAATTGGCCGGAACTGGACTCAGCCAAACTTAAATTATCTTAACTTGACTCAGTACGACTTAGATTAGACCCAACTTAGACTAACTTAGACATAATTTGTATCAGTCTAACTTAGACCAAACCTTACTTAACCTAACTTTAGTATATCTCGACCAACTTGACATGGTCTCAATTGACCAAACTTGACCTAAGTCTGACCTAACCCTATATGTATTGATATGGATTTATATTTAAATCGAGTAAATAATTTTTATATCTAAATATTTTTCAAATTAAATATTTTTATATTTTTATTTTTAAATAACACTTTTAAAAATGACTCATAAATTAACATTGACTCATGGAACTTTCATGGACATTTTTTACTTTATAAACTTTCTTTGATATCTAAACCTTTTTAACCTCAGCCCATGTAGGTTAGGACTAAACCTTATGAAAATTGACATTATGTTTAGATGGATATGTAGCATCATCTCTACTTCTTACATATTATAACGCAATGCAAATCATAGGTTTTATAATCATTTCACTAACGTTACATTTGTTTCCGCTGACGAATTCAAGCGAATGGTTAATTTGTCGTAAAAGTTCGTAGTTCGAGGAATAAAATATTATTTAAAATATAAGGTCAAAAAACAAAATGTGATAACAGTATTTCTTTGCTACTTCGCAAAGATTTGCATGATTAACGAAGTTTGATATATTTTTTATATATTTAATTTATTAATATTTACATTTATATTATAATAAAATAAATATAATAATAATAATAATTAATAATAAAATAATAAAAATAAAATATTAAAAATAAATTTATAAAATAATAATAATATTATTATTAACAATAATAATTTAATTTTTATTTTAAAATACTTTATAATTTTATAATTTTTTAAATTATAATAATTTATTAATCATACTAAAAAAAATAATTATATTTAATTTTAGTTATAATTTTATCCATTAAAAAATTATTCTATCAACTACATTTATCGCATCATTCACAAATTTTTATAAACTTTATATTCTTTTTTCACTATCCATCCCTTTATCTAAACAACCTAACTTTCCCCACATTTTTCTCTCAAATTCATTTCCTCAAACTCACTCTCTCAACCAAACAAAGCTAAAATTATTTTGTCAAAATATAGAGGTAACCTACTCCTAAATCAGGAAATGTAGAATCATATTAGTAATATTCACAATTTAGTTTAATTATATGAATATTTTGTTAAATAACTTAAGAACATTTTTGCGATAATGGATACTTACACTTTATACACACACTTAAAAAAACGTTGAGTTAGGTCTGGATCGAGAAATTCGTCATTTAACCTTATCAAATAATCATGCTAGATTACAATTAATTAAACTTATGATGACATATATGGCTATTACACAAACTCAAACTGCTAAAAATGACCTGTTGTAAGATAAACGGCTAATATTGCATCCATCATTTTCTATTTTAATGAAATTTTTGTGTAAACGATAAAACTTGAATATTTGTATCATATTTAGTATAAATTGTTAACACTAAGATACCAACAAATAAATTATTCCCATTCACAGTTACGACTATCTTTAGTCTATTTTTTTTTTATTAAGAATTTTATCTTGGTCTTTTTACGGGACATGCTCCAAATCGTCTGTTGTATTCTTTTGTAAAAATAAAATGAAATATAATATTTTCGGTAATTAATTTTCAATATATAATTCTGATAGATTATAGAACAAATTATTGATTTATTTAATATGACTATAAGTTAATTATTATTATTATTTATTTATTTTAGAAAATAGGTTTTATCAAGTTATTTCATGAAATGTGTATTTGCATAAGAAAATAATTTAATATACTGATTTTTAATCGCTATGTTTGCCAAACTACAAAATTCATGATAAAATTGATATTATAAATATCAAAGTTCCTGCTAAAGCGTAAATATAATTTCTTTGTAGTATAAGCATGATTGACAACTTTTGACAGAATCTTCAAATTGTATTTGGTTAAAAAGCAGTAGTTATATTATAATTATGTGTTAGAATTCAGTATTCAATAACGATAAACAATAATCGTGATACCAAATACACTCTCTTTTTTTTTGTAATAATTAAAAAAAAACACGTTTTAAATTATTTTAATAAAATAAATTATATTTTTATTCTTTATATTATTTTTAAAAATCATTTTATTTTTTTATATCTCTTAAAGCATAATTTATATTCTTAATCCTTTAAATTCGGTTCAATATTATTCTTCTAAAATAATGTTTTATAAGTCATACTATCCGCATACGTACAAATTAATAATCTAAGATGTTTGAACAAAAAAAGTTAGGAAAAATGAAAAACAAGTCACACAAATAGTAAACAAGAATATTAGACATATTTGTTAAAAATATTTATAATTGTTTATAATTTAAATATTAATCGAGTTGTAAATAAATCAAATAATGCAAAGATTCAGGTTTTAAATTAATAAAAAATTAAATTTCAAAATGGTTATTTGATAGGATCAAACTGATTTAAATTTGAAATATCAATGATCAAAATACTTAAAAAAAAAACTACAATATAAAAAAAGAATATTAAAAATAAGATAAATGACAAGAAAATGAAATTATGTCTTTAGTATAATAAATTCATTAACCTAATTTTACTCGTATTTTTAAGCAGTAGTTTAAAGCACTAGTTAGCATTGTTTTTTTTTTTTAATAAAAAAAAGTAGTATATTTGCTTTGTTTCAACAACAAAAACGAGAAAAACAAAAGGGAGGTATGCGTATTATTACTTGTAGGAAATTAAAGTGTGAAATGTTTACCAGATTCCAGATCCCCCACAACTTGCAGTGTTTTCACTAGTAATCTTTCTTTGCGCGTCTCACAAGGATAAGCAGCAAGAAAATAACCAGTCAAACCCAAACACCATTTCAGTTCTCAAAGTAGTACTATTAAATTTATTCTACTTACAATTATGATATATGAGAGATAAAAAAAAAAAAAAAAAAAAAAAAAAAAAAAAAAAAAAAAAAAAAAAAAAACAGACGAAATGCAGTGCATTCTCCGTGTGGTCCGCGTCCCTTTTCGTTTCGTGGAGTAAAACGTTGGAGTGTCCTTGTTCTTATCCCACTCTTTTATATATAATAACTCCCTTCTTCAAATCCATCTACATAATACTCCTCAATCTCACTCTTCTTAAAACTAAACACTCACCACGACCTAATAAGGTATAGCAAAAACCTAGCTACCATTAGAATTATGGATGCTAACAGTGGGCCCGTAGAAGAGACACAAGCCAAGAAGCAACATAGTGAAAACGAGACGTTAGGCCTCAGAAAAGGTCCATGGACGGTTGATGAAGACACCATTCTGGTCAATTACATCGCCGTCCACGGTGAAGGTCACTGGAATTCCGTGGCACGATCTGCAGGTACTCTTTCTTCTAATTAACCTTATATATAATTTCACTACCAGCTTGGGTCATGGAATTTACCAGATTTTTTTTTTTTAATATTCAGGTTTGAGGAGGAGTGGGAAGAGTTGCAGATTAAGGTGGCTAAACTACTTGCGCCCCGATGTGCGGCGTGGAAACATCACACTCCAAGAACAAATACTAATTCTCGACCTTCACTCTCGGTGGGGCAACAGGTATAATTCAGTCTACGGTTTTTTATTTATGTGGTTGGTTGGGTGGAGACATGTGTATAGTATATGTATGATATATAATGTTTTTTCGTAGGTGGTCGAAGATTGCGCAGCACCTGCCGGGAAGAACGGACAATGAAATAAAGAACTATTGGAGGACGAGAGTGATAAAACAGGCGAAGCAACTCAGGTGCGATGTCAACAGCAAACAGTTCAGAGACACGTTGCGTTATGTGTGGATGCCGCGCTTGCTGGAGCGGGTTCAGCCCACATCGCAAATTCTCCAGCCGCAGATGAAACTGGACCCAGGCCCAACTGAAATTCCGGGCTTTCTTCAACAAACCGGGCTTCACGGTTTAGATTCGGTGACGGAGTGGGATAAAGGGAACCACCCCGCCGGTTCTTGCTCCGACTCGTCGTCCGTGGAGTTCCAAGTTCATTCGAATTCGGACCATAGCGATTCTTCGGGTTCGGGTCTGGATCTGTGGGCGAGTTTGAATATGCAGATGTTGGAACAAGGGAACGACGGGGGCGAGTCGTTGGAAAGTTTGTGGAATGACCTTGAAATAAAATACAGTTCCCTTCCGTGACGCATTGTGCAATGCACAGTGTCAAAAGTTGAGCATGCGCCTCATTGTTTTCCTCACTTTATGTACAAATTAGAGATTAAACGTAGCCACGTGCCTTATAAAAGTTAATAGCAGTTCAAATATTGAATTTTGTTTCTGGGTTTATTAAGCTTGATTAAAATCTTTTATGCTTGTGTTTTTCTAGCAACAAAATTTAAGGCTTTTGCTACTGCAATTGCGTTTCGTAGCGCCCAACTGATTCATTATGCAATCCATGCTTTGTCTTAATTTTAATTTGGCCTGTATTCAGGTCTTTTTGTGATATTGTGATTGGCTGTGATAAGGTTGATGATGTCTGTTTTTGTCAAAGTGTGATTGGGTATGAGAGGATTGGGTACTGTTGGCGCTTGCTTCCACGCTTGTAAAAGCACGTAATTGGTGTGCTTTTTAACTTAGAAAAGAGTTGATGGAAAGCAAGCATGCAATGTGTTCCATGAGTAGAATAGGGCCCTTCCATTCCAGTACCCAAATCAATGGAAGTTTGTGCTGCGGTCCGGGCCCTCCCTGAGGTTGACCCTCTCCTTTTACTACGTCGTTTCCCTTTTTTTTTTAACTTAAAAAAAAAGTTCGTAGTTGTAGTGGAGTTAAGGCCCTCTTGTTGGGCTTCTACGTTTCTATATTTGGGTTTTTATTAGTTTCTGTTTTTTCTAAGATCTTTTTCTGTGTACACATGTATATATGCCTGTACAAAAATAATAAGTTTATCTTTTTCATCATCTTCTTCCTTTTATCCTGAAGTTTTTTTTCTTTCTTTTTGTATATATTTGATGTCTTAGTATGGTCTCACTTTATGGTATCAAAGTGAGTTGATTCTGGTTTACTCTCTCATGTCTCTAATTTTTTCCTTTTTTTTTTCATGTTTGTTTTTGTTTCTTTTTCTTCTTATCCCAATTCCTTGCTATGAACAATGATAATACGGATGTATAGTAGAATCTTTCAAGTATTTGTATTATGGAGAAATCCTAATATGATTCTTGTTACCATCAATAGAATTATACAAATTATTATTATTAAAATAAAGGAATGAAACACACTATGTTATTCAAGAACAAGTTAGAGTTTATCAATAGCGAAATTATGACGCATAGTGATTCTATTTTCTATGTGTGGAAGCGACGCAACATGTTAGTCATATCCAGGATTGCATGAACTTTATTTTCGCAAATTGATCAGAGTACGGTTTACGTTGATAACACTTAAGAACTTTAGGAGAATTTGAAAGAGAAGTTCTCTAAAGGTGATCACTTAAGGATATCAAATTTCCTTTAAGAAATAAATTCCATCAAGGAAGGTGAAATAAATGTTATGAAGCATTCTATCAAGAAGACACTTTGTAACACAACAAAGATAAGCAGAATATTGAACCTTTAACTCCTGAACAAATACAACATCTTCTAAAAAATTTTTGAAGTTTTGAAAATAAAATGAATCAGATTAACACTACTAATGAGTCCTCCTTATAATATGATGAAAGAGGTAAGAATACTAATTTTTAGGTGAGACAAATAAAGTTTTTCAAATAAAATTGAGAAGATATGCATGATTGGAGTTTCATATGCATTTGAAGTGGGCAATTCAACATATGCAAAGGTATGTACAAAACCAGATATTGCATGTATTGTTGTTATAATCAATCAACTTTTGTCAAATCTATGTAAAGAGCATTGGAATGTTGTTAAATGGATTTTGCAATTTCTTCACGGTACTAGTGATTTGAGGCTCTGTTTTGGAGGTGATAAGTCTACTTTAATGAGTTACTTAGACTCATATATGGATGGAGACATTGTCTACTACTATAGGGGGAGCTGTGACTTAACAATTATGACTGCAGAGGAGTATAGCATTGTCTACTATAGAGGTAGAGTTCATTGTCATTACAAAACCATGCAAGGAGTTGTTATAGTTGAATATTGCAAGAGCTTGGTTTTGAGCAAAATAACTATTCACTTTTATGGAGAGTCAAAATGTTATCCATCTTGGTAAGAATCCAACTTTCCATTCTAGATCCTTACATATGTTAAACATCATTGGATATATGATGCTTTGGATGCTAAGTTATTGGAGTTGTGATGAGGACCGAGAAGATGTTATCCATCTTGGTAAGAATCCAACTTTCTATTCTAGGTCCTAACATATGTTAGGCATCATTGGATATATGATGCTTTGGATTCTAAGTTTTTGGAGTTGTGATGAGGACACTGAAATTGATCATGGGTAAGCACAATCACTTGAAGGGCTTACGACTAGAACTAGGACTAAGAAGGCAAAGGAAACCTTACAACAAGTGGTGACAACAATCCTTGAAAGAATGACTTAGAGGCCAAAATAACTCAAAATGTACTAATCATTGAAGACTTAGTGACTTAGACATTTAAATAATAATAATAATAATAATAATTGTAATAAAATATTTTTAGCTGGTTTTGAGCATAAGACCTTAAGCTTCTTTTGGTCTCAATTAACCACAAAGGCATTTTATCTATGCTTGTAACGTTGACAATTTATTTATCTTTTATACACATTTTAGTACTTCAAATCTAATTTGTATAAATCATTTGCAGATTAATGACACGTCAGATTTTGGATGTTATTATTCTGAGACGTGAAAAATCCTCTCCCAAAGTTCTTCGTTAAATTAATTGATCTTATCAAGAATTTCTCTGAAAATTCTTGTGGCGATCTTAAGGACTTATCAAACGTCATACTGTTTGTGACACCCATCCTTTTTTCCGTATTTCGATCTAACCCTTTGTTTATCTCTTCTGCATTGCTAATTCCAAAATCTGTCTAATTTTTCTTATTTTCATATCTCATGATTTAATAATCCTTTTCCATAATTTATATATCTAAATTGCATTTTAGAGTGTCATCTTTCTTCTCGTGTTGGTTTCATTGCAATCGAAGCTCTGTACACTAAGGAATTTTCTCACCTTAATCTTACGTTTTTGGATGAACATTGTGCACAAATTCACATCAAGATGGATAAAGTTCATCTTAAGGACAATGGCGTTGATATGATGATTAAGGCATTGTCAAGACAAAAGATTAAAGCTTGTTGTGAGATTGTCAGATTGACGATCACCTCCACATAGTTGTGATGTGGAGATGTGTTGGGTTGGACTCCCAACTATGTATCTAAAATTTCTAAACTTATCAATACCATTTTGTCATACTTAAACCAATTAGAGATAAGTCTTCTAGGTCAAGAGAGAATGTTAATTTGCGCACCCTTTGGGAGAGAAAAAGAAACAAATTTGTATATGTACAAGCAACTTCAGTAAAATTACAATTTTTGCTTTGTTCACTATTGGATCAAGCTGAAAATTTGACAGTTAGTTCACTATTGGATCAAGCTGAAAATTTAACAGTTAGTTCATAGAAGATTTCTATTTATTTTGACTATTGGTATCATTGAGTATAAATCTTAGGTTTAGAGAAATCAGTTTGACACTCTTACTGTATTTTAGGTTTCTCTTTCTTTGTTTTCCAAACTTTGAAAGTATTATTGCTTTGATGTATTGACTCGTTATAAGCACTTGTTTCTGAATTCAATCTGACTCATTTGTATCAATATTTGATCTTAGTGGAGCTTGATTGACTTATATATGTGAATTTTTACTTCTCATATTATAAGGGCTTTCCTATATTAAAAATATTGGTCTATTTTTTGTTATTGTTCCTGCCATTTTCTATTGTTGTTGCTTCTCGTAGATTCTTGCAAGTTTAGAGAATCATTTTCGTTATATGCTTTGCTACTTTTAGTTGTTGTGTTGTTGTTTTCCCTATCATCCATCACTAAAATCTTCTCTAACTTGAACTACAACTCGTAAGTTATTTCTTCATTTACAACCTCATAAATAACTTTATCTGAAAATATTAAAAGAATACAAGGTTGAGTCTTCTGTTTTTAAATTCTCATAACAAATTCCTTCATATGTGATGTCTTGTTGAAGAGGGGCATCAAAAGACTTTGTTCCTCTAAAATAACACATATCTTGATGCATCACAAATTGAAGTTTTTTTTCCTTATAAACCTCTTATTGTTGATCATGTTGGTTATCTTCTTAAACAATCTCTTGCATATATATTGACTTGAAAAACAAATACAAACAATGAGGGGTTACTCTTAATCTTAATAAGGGATCAACAACCTACAAATAGAAAATTAATTAGAATCAAAATTTTGATACCAATTTGTTAGGTATTAAATGATTGAAAATAAAAGTTAATAAAAACATGTGACATGAAAGAAAATAATAAAAATGATATTTTTTTTCTATTATAATTTTGGTGAATAGAAATCATAATAAATAAGTGAATAAATATATAGAAATTCTACAAGCTCATATAGAAAAGAGTGAAATCCTTGTAACTTTTAGAAACCTATTTTGACAACTTAGACAAAAGAATAAGGCTATACTAATTTTTTCATTCATACTAAAAATTATTGGAAATATTGAAATAATGTTTAATAATTGAAGAGTATTGGATGCAATAATGCTAAACACCATGAAATTATGTGTAATTTGCTCTTAAACACAGCTTGTTTGGTCTAATTTGCTCTTAAACATATAGCTTGTTTGGTTTAACTTTAAAAGACCCTCAAAAGAATATTTTGATGGAGAAGAACATTTATTTCCGCATACATAACTTACATAAACATCTAGAAATTAATTGAAATAAGTTTATATACAAATAATAAGTTTTTTACATTATTTGACCTCATGCATGATTTGATTTTTATTAAAGTGGATTCATGATAAATATATATACACTAAAAAAAAAAGTCAAATTATCTACGAAAATTACATACGGATGAAAATCCGTATGTAAAATTTATATTACATACAAAATTTTTTCTACGGATTTATATTCGTATGTAAAATCAGCATTATATATGATATTATCTACGGATTCAAATTCCTATATAAAATCAACATTACATACAGATTTTTATATACGGATTTACATCCAGGATATTACATACGGATTTAATCTGTATGTAAATTCATATCCAATATAATCTATACTAAAAATCAACATTACATACGAAATTACATACGGATTTTTTTTCCAAGGTATTACATACGGATTTAATCCGTATGTAAATTCATATATAATATAATCCATATTAAAAATCAACATTGTATGAAATTACATACGAATTTCTATCCAGACTTATTACATAAAAATTAAATTCGTATAAAAGTTCATATATAAATATTTATATTATTATTTTTAATATATTATTATTATAATAGTATTATTAATATTATTATTATTAACATTATTATTATAAATATTATTATTATTAACATTAATAATATTATTATTAATATTATTGATATTATTATTAATATTTTTATTAATACTATTATTATTATTAATATAATAATATT
>Ga0209489_106834_pt1 | contig 17804 bp, 12 predicted proteins | sample SiratrowhiteBW_FD_187527 | JGI IMG/M metagenome (GOLD analysis project Ga0209489, IMG submission 187527) | Root nodule microbial communities of legume samples collected from California, USA - Siratro white BW (SPAdes) (version 2) | ecosystem: Host-associated > Plants > Roots > Nodule | place...
ATTATTTTTTATTATTTTATAAATTATAATTAATATAATTAATTATATATTTATAATTAATTGCATATTAAATTTATAATATATAATTAATTATATATTAATATTATAATATATAATCAATTATATATATTTTATATTATAAACTTAACATATAATAATTATAAATTAAGTTTATAATATTATTATAATATATTATATAATTAAATTATTATTTTTATAAATTTATTTTAATTATTATAATTATAATTTTATTATTATTATTTTTATAATATTATTAAAGTTATTATTGTTAATAAAAGTTTATGGTAAATATTTACAAATTGTTGTTCATTTGTAGGTACAGTAAATTCTTTTTTCTCATTTTTTATGTTTTATTAATGTTTTAATTTTCGATTTTCTAATTTTTTCTTCTTTTCATCCGTTGTAGCAACTTCATCAACTACTCTAAACTAAAAAAATCTTACAAGAAAAAATCACATAAGAAGACGTAAAAAAATCTTACAAGAAAAATCACATAAGAAGATCTCTCAAAGATCGTATCAAAACTTTCTTATGCCAATAATTTTTTTAAAACGATAATTTGTCACATTTGCATAGTTCATTAATCTCGTACGATCTTGACTATTAGTTAAAATAAGTTGAAAGTAATTTAACCTAGGCCTAATAAGTTAAGTTGATTATTAGAATAACTCTTCAAGCATAAGCTTGCATTCAACACTTACTTTTCTACATTTTATTTTATGAATTATATCTATCTTTTACTATTCGCATTTGTTTCTACTATCTTTATAATGCATTTTTCTGTGCACACATTTTTTTGGGCCATCAGCCCAATTATTGTTATTTGTATCTTTCACACCTTATCATATAATAGTGGGCTTTGGCTCAAATTTCTATTTGCATTCTCCTCTCTTTGTTGGTCCAAATTTTACTAACCACACTTTTCATGCATTTTTATTGGGTCGGGTTCATTTTTTTATCTTCATATTCTCTCATTTACTTCATACACTCTCTCGCAGTTGGGATTGAATTTAATTATGTAATCAAAACGTTTTTTTTTTAAATTGATTAAAAAATAAATAGTTTTATTAGGAGTTAGTGGTATGTATCATTTAAGTTTAATTAATTAATTAAAAAAACAATTTTTGGTTTATTGAAATGCATTTTCAGTTGGTAGGGAAAAAAACAAAAGGTTGTTTTTAATGATTGGGTTTCGGTTGAACGGTTGGTGGCAATCAAGAACAAAACGTTATGCAGTCGAATGGTCAAAAATTAGGTTTAAAAAGGGTTCATCACAATATTTTTTGGATTACACACGGTGAATACACATAAACAAAAAAAAATCATAGAGAGGAGAGCGGAATTTACATAGACAATTACAGAAACATCTACACAGAGAGAATTCAGAAGAAAGAAAAGGTTCAAAAGCAAGAATACCAAAAGTGAAAAGGGAAAAGCATTACAGAGGCAAAGGAATTACAATTGGAAGAATCAAGCTTCAATTGGTATGTGAAGATTTTCCGCCTATGCATGTATGTGTATCTCTATGTTTTGTTTTTTGTTCTGTGTTTGGTGTTTTCATCCAATGCTAATGTCATTTCGGTTTATCCTTATAAATATGAACATAGTGAACAGTTAATTCCAGAAATCGTATGCAAGTTGAAACTAATTGTATGCAATAGTGTTTAGAACTTGCCAATTCTTAGAATTTAGAAACATTGCGTCGATGTTATGATTATGCAGAAGCAATCGCTGCCTCGGGCACAATATTGAATTCTTTTGTTATCCTCTTTCTTAATTCTAAAAACTGAAGCCCAGTAGCTCCTGTTATAACCACCTCCACGAGCGTTACCGCCCTTTTCCTCTGTGCACCACTTTGCCTATCACCAAACCCTGTATCATTAAATAGACAACTAACAATAGTAAACAACATCTCACAAGAACAAAGAATAAAAAAAAGGGAAAAGAAGGAATAAGGTTCGTCGTCACTGCGCTCCATCACGTCTTGCCGCAGAACTCCAACCTTAGCGTTGTCGCTCGCCGTCGCATCTCCGTCATGAGCGTCATCTCGGTGTCACCACCTTCGTCCACAACCACCTCCATCACACCTTTCCCCTGGCTATCTCCAAGTTCAACTTCCAATCATCGTCGCAAGCCACCGTCTCTATTACTAAGTTGTCATCCTCATCCGCAGCGCAAAGCCATTGTCAAAACCATCTTTAAAACTCTCACCATCATTGTCGTGTTGTTTTCGCCGTCACCACGTAGTCGCCGATGACTACCGCCATTTCTCTTTGCTCATCCGCGCTAATCTTAGCTCTAATTAGGGTTCAAAAGAAGACTTTAGAGAGTGATGTGTTTAATCTAAAACCTAAAAGATCGAATAAGGCACGACTGATGCTAGCGATTGGGCTTGGCCCAACCATTTCTATTCTAATTTGGCACTAAATGAAGAATAAAATTAGCAAATGGGATTGGAAAAGAGAATGAGCAATGAGAAAGCAAAGGCAATAAGAAGGGTGTTGGGCTTAGCAAATCTTGGTTTTAGTTTGGCATTAGGTGGAAATAAAAAGAGTGAATGAATTAGAAAAAGCACTATCATGTGGCTGGGGTAACTAGGTCCAATTCATTCTTGTTGTTTACACCAAATGAAAACAAAGAATGGAAGAAAAATAATGAGGCAGTGTGAAGTAAATAGCAGTCTGGGCTCAGTCCATCTCCTTCTGATGTAAAAAAAGGGGCAAAACGAATTTGAATTAGAAAGGGAGCCCAATTTGAGTTATGCATCGATCCATTGCCATTTTTACTTTCTTTCGATTGAATACTCAATGTCTTAGTTAGGAATGATTGTTGATCCAAACAAACTCAGTTGTTTAGCCATGAGCAGTTGAGATACAAAGAATACTTAATTTATATTTTTTGTAGCATTAATCCGTCTACTAGAATTTAATCATGTTGATCAAGAATTGTATGTAGTCTTGGTTAATAGACAAACCAATATTAAAGAGTTAACTTTTTTACTATTAACTCTTTCGATTGCATATTATTAATCTATCGTATAACATTTGAATAATATTTTTCTTAAACAAGATTTGAAAAAGGATATTTTGACAGCGAATACACTAGTAGAAAAAACACATTCTACATCAGTTTTAGAATACATTTGAAATCGGTTTTAGAACCGATGTTGATACAAGCGATGTAAAAAGTTTAGGACTTTCTACATCGGCTATTAAACTGGTGTACTATGTTCGAATACTACATCAGTTGATAAATCACTAACGTAAAATATCAATCCAAAGTACCCTTTGGATGTTAAAAAATAGGCATTTGGGAAGAGATACTACATTGGTTAAGAGCCACAATTGATGTAGTATCCCATTTAATTTGAACCAAAATGAGGTGCTGGAGGAGATACTACATCGGTTGTGGATTCCATCCGACGTAGTATCTCATTCAATTTTCTCACTGAGGCAACGTCAGTTCCCTAGACAACTGATGTAATAGGTGGATACTACATCGATTATACCAGCAACCCATTAGTATCTTCTACACTGGAAAAATTTTGGGAGTGACACATATTACATCGGTAGTGGCATTAACCGACATAATGTGTGCTTTTGTTATATTGATTAAGTTCATAATCAATGTAATATATGACATTTTTTTTAAAGTTAATCTTGATTTAGTGTTATTCCTTGTACCTGCATAAATTTTCCTAAAACCAGAATTTCAGCCAGAATGCAATTAATATTCACATTCAACAACAACTACAAGACATAGTATTTAAACCAAAACTAAAACATATGTAAATATAATCAAGTTAACATCAATATTATTTACAATGTCAAAACTAACAATCTATATATGTAATCTAACCCTATATATCAGTTATGATTTCTAACATCAATATTATTTACAATGTCAAAACTAACAATATAATATATGTACATCTAACACTATACATTATCACTTATATTTCTAATTGTAATAAAGTATATTTCCCGTTCCGTGCGAATTTCTTCTATTGTTTAATTGTATAATGACTCGTTATCTGAAAAAAACTAAAATAGGAAAATAATATTATTACTTATCATCATATGGAACTTTAAGATCATTGTATATTTTGAACATTTTCATACATGCTCTCAAGATTCAGCGATATAGACACAAACTATGGTCCTCATCCAATGTATCACATAGTATACACATTCAAAACTTCCTTGTTGCTTGTTGCACTAGAATTTCAGCAAAGTTAAATCATTAAACAAGTGGAATACAAATTAAATAGTTTCAATGAAGAACTAAATACCTTAGGAAATATCCAATGTAGGTTATGTGATGAGGATGTATATTTCCCGCTAAGTACATTACAAACATTAATTGCATTAGAAAAGAGATGATTAGTAACTTACATTATATTATACAAACAACAGTAATGTATTATTTGTTAATCAAATCATAGCCTTATACTACTGTCTTCATATCTGAACTTGGCTTGCGATGCAATGAACAAAACCAGACCATAGTGTTGTCTGCAAGACAGATAAGCATCAGATGCCAATGGAACCTAAAACAACCAATTCATTACTTATGTTCTCTGAATTACTTAATATGTAAATGTAAAGATGTGTAACTTACACATCATAACATGAGCCAAGTAAATCCTCTTTTTGGATTCTTGAATCCATCTTTTTATATAAGTTTGGCACTTCATTTCTTTATTTCCAAACTTCTGTATGCTTTGTAGCTCAAGGAATTCATAAATATCAGGATTCCCCGTGTTGTAAATTAATTGATTTATGTACCTACATTGTTAATATCAATATCAGTAAAAAAGCTTCACGAAACATATTTCATCAAATAGCATGTAAATATGTGTACATTTAAAGTATACTTATATCATCCATAACTAATTGACTGCAATGGTGAACAACTGATTTCCCTGGATGATTTCAAAGACATCTTGCATGGCTATGTACAATGGTATACCACCATTGTCCACACCAAAGGTTATTTCATCCTAAGGAATGACACAAGCTGACTCAAATAAATCATGGGAAACCTTAACCAACTCCTGAATTGGATTCACATTTGACTGGAAAGGCTGAGACTCAAGACTTAAATCACCAACAATTGGTGATTTTTCTTTCCTCTCACAATCCTACATGCAAGATAACAAAATCTATCAATTTAAATAACATTAAGTATTAATTTAAATAACATTAAGAGAAATTAGGACAATATACGTAATGGTTTTTTGAAATGGCCTTAAGGAGATGTGTACGCCACACAATAAATGTCCCAAGTGCCTCCTCCACTAATATAACCTCTGATGTGGGCATTAGCACCTCAACAGTTTCATGTCTAACTTCTTTAATGACCATTCTAGCAAAATCATCGTGAAATGGCACAGTGTGGATCATCGAAGCTACAGGGTATACTCCCTCAATTGCCATCAGATGAGGAGGATCTCCTCCAACATACAAATTACACCGATAGGAAATATGAATGTCTATGTCCTCCTCCTCGTCCATAACAGCACAACTCCCATTTGTGTTAACTCTTCCATGTGTAGGTACTACATCTTGTTGTAGAGTGTAAGGATTAAAAAAATCATTTTAACAAAAACCACTTTCTCTCTAAACAACGGAACCCTATATTGTCTCTACTCTCTCTCTCTCTCAAAAATCTGGTTTTCCTCCTGCTTCAGATTGAAGATCCCTCATCCAATTCCTGGTGTAAGGTAGAACAAGTTTAGCAAATCACCATTTGGTTTAGGTAAGTACCAGTTTTGCCCTGTTCTTGAGAGATTTATGGTTTTCCTAAAAAAGAAAAAAAAATTGTGTGCACTTTCTTGTATGTAGTCTTAGACGCATAAAGAATTATCCTTGTTTGTTTTAGATCCTTATTTATTTTAGATCCTATGGGTAGGTTCAAATCATTGATCAGAACTGTATCTTGCACGTTGAGTTATCCTTGTAAGCGGTAGCTTTGAGTCTTTTTCCTTTTAGATAGGTAAGGGTAGCTAAACTGATATGCCTGTGTAGATACCAAGTTTTATGTTCAGATTGAGATCTTAAGATTTGATAAATGAATGTGAATGTTCTTGAGAAAAAAATGTGTACTTTTCGTTTGGCAGGTCTGGATTGATTTTGAATGTGAAATAACTGGAATTGATTGATTGATGTTTGTAGTTTTAGTTTGATTGTAGTATTAGAAGTTGGTAATGTGAATGTATGCAAATTTATTTCATGGCTTGAGGGCTGATTGTTTCATCTATATGTATATAGGTAAATGACCGTAACTATTAAGAAAATGGAATCTTGAATGTGTTTAGACAGTAATATAGTATTTGCTTTAATTTGATTAGCTAGGATCTAGAATTGATTTTGAAAGTATGTAAGTATTATGAGTTACCACATTGAGTTCATGACTTGTTTTGGAGAGGAATGAATTTTTGAAGGAAACTTATTAATAGTTTGATAAAAATGATTAGTTAAAGTTGAATATGATTGTGAATTAAGGAAAGTAAGAAATTAATTGGATGGTAAATTGAGTGAGCACAAGATGTTCCGAATTATGCAATTGCGTCAGGCTCAATTCTTGAGAGGGTGCTATTGGGTTTGAGTAGTGTCGAATGCCACTTCTTGGACTGGGCACAAGACAGAGTACTGCTTTGAGTTTTTAATATATTTTTTTTTATGTTGATAATATTTTCATTGTATAACAACATGTATGAGTAGTAAATTGTGATTTTGATGTGTTCGTAACTGTTGTGGAATAACATTCTACACTTAATATTTTTAGGAAAGAAAAACTGAGTAAGAATAATATAAGAAGTGCATTGTTTGAGGATTTATAAAGAAGATATCCTGACTCTAATGGTACCTTATAATCACATAGAAGAAGGGTACCAGGTGGTGAGATTTGAAGGAGGTCTATTTAACCAAAACTACAGTTTGAAAGAGCTGGTCAAGATAGAATATGTGAAGCTTGGCAAAAAGGGAAACAAACTAAAAATGTTTTCAAATCCAAAAAATTTGTTTCCACTACTAGACCCCTTGAGATGCTTTACATGGATCTATTTGGTAATGCATTTTCTATGGGCCATTCTCTTCAAATGATTTGCTTTTAGCCTAAATCTCCTTCATTTAATTCCTTCATCAGCCCATATCAAATTAAGAATGTGATTAGACTTCATATCAATCTTAGACTTTGTTTGTGCAGTCCAAATGTCTTGAATCAGCCCAATCAATGCCTCTTTCAGTTTTTGGGCCCTTGACCTGGTGATTGGTCCACTTGGAATTTGCAAAGCATCATTTGAATTATTTATTTGTGCAGGTGCTTGAGGTTGGTTAAACTTCAGCTCTTGGTTCACATCACATAATGCCCTTGATGTGTAAGGAATGTCGTTTTCTTAACGTCATCTTCTTGCATTCTTATTTGATGATAACCAGCCTTCAAATCGATTTTGGAAAAATAGCCTGCACCATACAATTCATCCAACAACTCCTCAATAACTGGTATCAGAAACTTATCTGGTATGGTGGCCTTGTTCAATGCCCTATAGTCCACACAAAACCTCCAGCTCCCATCTTTTTTCTTGACCAGAATAACTGGGCTCGAAAAAGGGTTGTTGCTGGATCATATGATTCCCGCCTTTAACATCTCCCAAACCTGTTTCTCAATCTCAGTTTTCAGCACATGAGGATATTTGTAGGGCCTTACATTTACGACTTCCACTCCCTCCTTCAGTGGAATTTTATGACCCACGGTTCTCCTTGGTGGTAATTCTACGGGTTCTGCAAACACCCCTTGACTATCTTGGATAATCTTTTCCAATTCCTCTTTTTGTTCCCATGTTAATTCTTCACCTCTAGCTTCCTTTTCACCCAATTTCTCCCTCTCAATGTTCCAACATATAGATAGCACAAAAATATCCTTTTCTTTCCTCAAAGATTGCGGATCCACCATCTTCTTTGATAAGGAAGGATCTCCTCTTATGTATATCATTCGGCCTTGATCCATAAAACTCATGGACAAATTTTTCCAATTTAGTCTCACATCACCCAACTTTGCTAACCAAGCCACCCCCAAAATCACATCTATGCCTCCCAATTCAAGCAAGGAAAAGGTTTCCTTAACGATGAAGCCCTCCAACTCCACTTCTATTTCACGACAACACCCCTCCGTCTACTTTCTATGACCATCTCCTAACTTAACTTTGTAAGTAGGAGTATACTCCTTTGGTATTCCCAGGGCACATACCAAAGCTGTGGATATGAAATTGTGACTCGCCCCGCTGTTTATCAATACCATGATTTTTCTTCCTCTCACTTCTCCTCGTAACTTCATCGTTTGCGGAGGAGTTAAACCACTCGTGGATAGCACTGATAGATTCATGACTAGCTCTCGATTTCCCAGATCACTCCTCTCACCTTGTTCATCATCTTCACATTCCCGCCACTGTTGTTCCTTAGTTTCCTCTTCTTCCTCATTTTCCCCACAGATGACTACCCTCAAATTCTTGTCGGGGCACCTATGCCAATAACTGTATGCCCCTCCGCAATGAAAGCATTGCCCCTCTTCCCTTCTCTTCACGTATTCTGGATAGGGGAGCGTTCGTGATCCTCTATTTCTCCATCCTTCTCCCATTCCCGTTCTCATCTCCTTGGACCCGCCTCCTGGATCTCTTCTTGCACTATTCCCTCCATTTGACTCCACGTAACTCTACACTCCCTTAGAGCCCTCTATTTTTGCTATCACGTCGGCCCCACTATGATAATGTGTTTGCGCAATCTCCATGACTCTCTTTCTTCATCATGTCCTCCTCTCCAAAATAAAGTGCAATCTCCATGACTCTCATAAACTCCGTAGGATCGTGTGGTCGTATTTGATTACGGATCTTGGCTTGCTAGATCAATAATTCGAATTCTTGAATGAATTCCTCCACGCTTCCCTTTTACTTTATTTTTGCCAATTTTTCAAACACCGAAGTTCTTTCTTTCCCTCCATACCTTCGAAACAACACTTCTTTGAAATCATTCCATGAAGGATTTAATGTCACTTGTCTCCAAAAGTTGAACCAGTGGTTCACGCTTCCCTCTATGCTAATAAAGGCAATCTTTAGCTTTTCTTTGTTGGCTACGTTCTGTATCTTAAAAAATTTCTCAGCTCTCGCCACCCATCCGTGGGGTCTACACCTTCAAACGTTGGGAGCTCAATCCTTCTTGTCCATGACTTCAACTCTCCTTCACCCACAAATCTTTCTTCATTCCTCGCCCTTAATTCCCTCTCTACATCATCATTTACTGAATTTTCTCTTCCCTCGGAATTCTAGTCACTTTTCTCGAATTCTTTCAACATTTCTTTCATCTCGCGTACGTCCATCATCACCTCCTTTATCGCTGTTATATCATCTTTCATTTTTGCAATCGTCTTGTTGCTTTCGTTGGCCCATCTCTCTATAACTCCCATTCATTGTTCCATATCTCTCGGTCGACGTATCCGGCAGGTCAGACCAATTGTTACTTTGCCAGGTTCGCTATCCCCTCCCAAACTGATTTAAATTAGTGGTATTACAGAAAATAGAGAACTTTTTATTGAATGGGTTCTCAATACATGCAAAACAAAGGAATGACAATTCCTTTCACACAAAATATGAATCTGTCAAACTACAAAGCAAATTCTCAATGCCCCTCTAACAGCTCCAGGGTTGGATTTATATGGGGTCCAACCCCTCACAATACTTTTAACTGTTACTAACACCCTTAATGGTCTTCTCCCGTACCCCTCCTCCTCTCATAAACTCTCCAAATTCTCTCTGGACTCTGTTTGACTAATTCATTTTGCTCTACAGGTCTAAGATATAGGATTTTTATGACTCGAAGAAACTCATTAATGATCTAATAGCGAATTAAGGAACTCAAAATTGCAAATTAAAAATCACACAAAAGCTCACTCTATGACACAATACATCAAACACATCTGCTCATAATTTTCTGCATAAGCATTTGCACAAACACCTAATCTACAAGTATAAACCTAAGGAGTTTATGACAATTTGGAACCATACATGACTTTGACATATACTATAGATCATAAAATTGAAAGCTAGGACACAAATGAACAATTTGAATCGATTAAAATCAAGGAAGACACAAGAAATGTCTAAAACAGTTTGCAGCACATACAAGAACACCTAAACAATGTATTTTTAGAAGGTTCAAGAAGATTGATGTGTTTTGAACCGTTTAAATTCAACGAAAACACTTTCAATTGGTGGAAAACATTCAAGACATGTAAAAAAAGGATGTAAACAACACAAAAAGTGGAAACAAAACAAAAATGAATCAAAATCTTAGCTCTTGAAGACTAGAGCTCTAGATACCAAATGATGGAGAGGCTCCTTGGTGCTTTAGCTTCTAGCTCACGCTCCAATAGATGTAGAACATGTTCAAGCCTTGTGAACCAAACAAAATGCATGGACGGAGCTCCTCATGATGCGGAAGCAATGACTATGGAAGGAATCACCATGGAAGGAAGCGTGAAGGTGAAGATAGGTTGCGGTTTTTGTGAAGTAGGTGGTGAAAGCCTTGAAGGAGGTTAGGCCAAACTTCAAGAGAGAGCTTCTAGCTTCTAGGAGAAGAAACTCAATGGGAAACTTGATCAAATGTGCAGAAATTTCAGCAGTATTCCATTACTCAAATCAAGCTCACAATAGAAGCTCCTAAGCCTCTTATTTGTAGAAGAAAAGATGAACTAGAAGCTTACCTAGTAGGCTATAGGTATTGTGTAGAAGAAGCTAGGGTTAGAAATCCTAATTTGTCTAGCAAGGTTCCTTGATAACATGTAGGAGAAGCTAGGGTTAGAAACCCTAACTTATACCACACACTAGGGTCAGGGTAACCTAGCGTGTGGAGCAAGCCACTCCATCATCCAATGAAAATGTGCCACTTGTCAAGTGTTATAGGTGCCTTTACAAACCCTAAGGCACCTAGGGTTATTTACAAAAATCAAATTTTCCTATTCTAAATTTTACAATTTATTCACAAAAGATCTTCAAGGCTCAGAATAGTTAGCATTTTAATATGCGCAGGTGCCTTTGACTCTTCACTGGTATTAAGATGTTCGAATATAGCTCTGGTGATTGGACCTTGCCTGAGTCATCCTCCATCACTCTCTCATGAAGGTTGGCTTAACCACCTACCTTGAGGAATTCCATCTTTGCTTTGCTCGGTGCAAAAGCCTCTTCCTACCAAGTGTAGCTTGCGCAAGAAGCCATAAACACCTAGGAGCACCTTTATCACTAGGTGCTTCTCCACCGTCTAATGAGATAGTGCCATGTGTCATTACTATATGAGGCGTTTCTTAACCCTAACCTAGGTGCCTTTCTAACCCTAAGGCATATAGGGTTCATTTTTACAAAGAAGAAATTTCCTATACTATTTTTATAATTTTACAAGAGACTCCTCCTTAGCTTCAAGGTATTTGACCATGGACCTTGTGATTGGGCCTTGCTTGGGCCTTCTTCCATCATAAGTGAAACTGATATCCAGACTTGGTAAGAAAAATAAATCAATTTATTTTTCAATACAGTTGATGATGGAAGAAGGCTCAGGCAAGGTCTAATCACCAGAGCTATGGTTAGACACCATCAAGCCAGTGAAGAGTCAGAGGCACTTGTGCAGATCAAAATGTTGACTATTCTGAGCTTTGAGGATCTATTGATAAAATAGAATAGGGAAATTTGATTTTTGTAAATAACCCTAGGTGTCTTAGGGTTTGTAAAGGCACCTAGGTTAGGGTTTTTAGTAGCGGCTTGAACACATAACATGTGGCGCATTTCCATTGAAGGAGAGTATGGCGTTAGGGTATGGAGTAGCTTGCTCCACACACTAGGTTACCCTAACCCCGAACGTGTGGTGCAAGTTAGGATTTCTAACCCTAGCGTCTCCTACACGCTACTTAGCTAACTTACTAGGGAAGCTACTAGCTCATTCCTTCTTCTACATAAGAGGTTTAGGAACCTCTCTTGTAAGCTTGATTTTCCATAATGAAATGTTGTTGAATTTTTTGCACATTGATCAAGTTTCCTGTTGAGTTTCTTCTCCAAGAAGCTAGAGACTCATTCTTCAAGGTTGGCCTAACCTCCTTCAAGGCTTTCCTTCACCATAACCACCATTTCAACTTCCTTCCATGCCACTTTCCACGGTGCTTCTTTCCTTCTCCATTGCTTCCGCTTCTTGAGAAGCTCCTTCCATGGACTTTGTTTGGTGCAACAAGGCTTGTGCTTACGGTACATCACTTGGAGCGTGGTCAATAAGTTATAACACCTAGGAGCATCTCCATCAGTTGATTGATTTTTGGTAAGACTACATTGTATAATAAATTCAACCAACTTATTCAAAAAATAGTCAGATTCTACTATCACATTTTTTGTTTTTCATATTAAATTGAAGAAACCCCCCACACACTAGATTGTCTTCATCAAATAGGGGAAGATTGTTAGAAATCTCACATATTTGGTATTTGATTAAGTCAAACAAAAAGCAAAATTAGTCAAAGTGACGACAAAGAAGAGATGAAGGCTTTGTCCTAGCTTAGTGTGAATGTGTCTGTGTAAGCTGATGGAATCAAGTGCAGACATTCATATATTAGTGGGTGCATTCAAGAAATATTAAGAAAGTTAATTAAAACTGATTTCGAAAAATAAATTTTGAAGAATCTCTCTTAAGTAAAATAAATCAATTGAACAAAGTGTTAAATTGATTGATTTGTACTAACTAATAGATATAACAAGTAACTATTTTTTAAATTTGTTGTAAAACAAAAAGGAACAATTTTAAATACACTTGTTCTGAACATTTTGAAATATACGAAAGAGAAAACAGAATACACAAAGAGAGAAATATACTACTACTGTGAAATTTCGAGAAAGAGAGCAAGAATTGTTTTCAAGAGGATCTTCGATGAAAAAAACTTTCAAAAAGGAGTTCTTGGTGTGCTTTCACTGCTTTTTGACATTCTGCACTGTTCACATCATCTTCAAGAATAGGGAAGATTCCTGCAATTAATCATTGAACCCATGTTGTTTCAAATGGATTGCAGGAATCTTTTAGTATTACATAACTCATTCAATTAGTTGTTTTCTATACTGCTATAAGGAATTATAGCTTTGCTGATGTGTGTGTGTGTGTGTGAGCAATAAATCTGGTTTGCAGGGTGTAGAAGAAGAAGGTTACTACATGTGTTTTGTAATTCTTGCAAGGTGCAAGAAAGTGTCTTGATTGTATAGGATTTACAATTAAGTGTGATTAGCGAAATTTCTTTGCTTGTTGGCAAAGAAGACTAAATGTAACCTTTGAGGAAGGGTGAACCAGTATAAATCTTACGTGTTTGATCTCTCTCTCTCATCTTGATTCGTGACTGATTTGTTGCATAATTGTATCTTTTGTGTAAAAATAAATCAATTATTTTTGCAGTCATTCAATTTAATTTTTCATATTCAACATACTGCATATTGGTTATTAAATCTGGGTATTATGCATACTGCGTTCATTGAACTGTCTATTTGAGTTCAACAGATTTCTTTTGCTTTTCATACTGTACACATTGATTTCTATAGGATTTTATTAACTTTGGTGACTTATAGTTTATTTTCAAAAAATCAATTGATTAACTCTATATCTCATTCGATTGTTTCTCTTCCAGTAAAAATTTTAAAAAATTCACATTCATTGTTTTGCTTATTGATGTGAACCCGGTTAGAAATAAACCCCAGAACCCACAACAAAGAGTAGTTGAATGCCCCAAGATCCCTAAGTATTCAGATTTAGGATGATATACTCAGAACCCTTGTCTTGCAGAAAAGAAAACGCAGCAAAGACCCTAAAGTATGGTAGACGCCACAAGGATGATCAGCCCTTGATAAGTTGCAAGTCCAAAAGAAGAACTCAAGAGAGAAACTCTCACTTCTGAAATTTTCAGGTTCAAATTCGTATTTCCCATTCAAAGTTGCTGTTTACATGGGTTTCTTTACTTAAGTAGACCTTTGAGCTTCTGAAAAGCTAACCTAACTCTTCAACAGCCTAGAAGCCTCCAAATTTAATGCAGCAGCAGCTTTTTGGCACACTTTTAGATGACTAATTATTACATCAAATGAGAAAACGAAAAACACAATTTACTAAGCATGACTACTCTAAGCCCTATAGAAAATTAATCAAAATACATCAAAACAAAAAATTTAAAATATGCCCACAAAATAATGGGTGACTCTTCAGATTTTAACCTAAGCCCAAAATAGCCCATTTACACTTAAACTAAATTTGGAGATGCATTTTCTATGGGCCCTTCTCTTCAAATGATTTGCTTTTAGCCCAAATCTCCTTCATTTAATTCCTTCATCAGCACATATCAAATTAAGAACGTGATTGGCTTCAATTCAATCTTAGACTTTGTTTGCGCAGTCAAAATGTCTTGAATTAGCCCAATCAATGCCTCTTAGTCTTTGGACCCTTGACCTGGTGATTGGCCCACTTGGAATTTGTAAAGCATGCTTTGAATTATTTATTTGTGCAGGTGCTTGAGGTTGGTTAAATTGCAGCTCTTGGTTCTCATCACTTATTGAAACTGATTGATTGAGGTGTGCAATTGATTGAAAATTTGTTTTAAAATTTCTTGGAGTTTCAATTGATTGTCCAATAATTCAATTTATTAAAATTTTCTTGATAAGTATTACTACATGTAATATAAATTGATTGTTTTCAATCTGAAATCGACAATTTTCAATTTGAAATCGATTGTTTTTCTGGATTGCGCCTACAAACTAGTGGTTAACGGAAATTTTTAAAAATTTCATTATTTCTAAATCATATTTGATGAAAAAAAAATTAATAGTTCAATTCACCCCCTCATGAACTCAGCTTAAAGTGTTTTCAACTTTGACCAATATGACAGTTCAAAGAATATCAATTTCTTTTCCTTATGTTTTTCATACCACTATCCTTAAGGGTTTTCCCAAAAGTCACTTCGACGTGGCACACTCGGTTATACACTTCCTCACCAGTTAAGGGTGAGGTGTAATTATGTCCTCCTAACAACCATTAAAAGCTTTCTTTTTAACATACAATAAGGGTGATTACATTTCAAAAACCTTTGATGTCCAATGTAAGATGTATTCCTCCTATGTTTTAGTTAGTGGTAACTTGTGTTCTCTTCACATATCAGGCAAGCATGATGTGATTTGGCACTATAACCACTCAAATTTTCATATGCTGGAAAATTATTAATTGTGCAAAATAACAATGCTTGCAAATTGAAATTGATCTTTTCATATGCATCAAAACCTTAACTCCTTCATCTCATAACAACCTCAATTCTTCTAACAAAGGACTTGGATATATATTTGTGTCATGTCCAGGTTGCCTTGGTCCTGATATCATCATAGATAACGTCATATATTTTCTCTTCATACACAACCAATGCAAAAAATTATAATTAATGACCAAATTGGGCCATGAACTATGTTTGCTACTTAACTTATTGTATGGATTAATTCCATCTATTGCAAGACCAAGTCTGAGATTTCTTGGATCACACTCAAACTCAGGAGACAAACAATTGATTTTCTTCCATTACGGTGAATCGACAACATGTCGTAACAACCCATCACATTTTCTTCCATTTGTATTCTATTTCAAGTTCTTTGCATCCTTAACATTGGCAAAGAATGTTTGAATCGCAATATGATTATAAGATACTATAATACTTTCGTAGGAGGATCCTTTTTCATGTCATCTTCATCACCGTCCTCATCATTTATTTTGTATCGTGATAGCTCGTATCTAGGACACTTATGCAATCCTTCAAACTATTTCTATACAATATACAATCATTGAGACAATAATGTATTTTCTGGCATCGGACACGATATCTTCTTTGCCTCATAGTGATTGGTTGACAATGTATTGCCTTTTGGAATTATTTCATGCAAAAACTCGAGCTATTTAGGGAAAATTTTATCAGTCCACCAATTTCTTGCCTTGACAAACGTGTGAAACCTGAATAATCGTGATATAATTCTGTTACTAAATCATCTTTCAATAAATCATATATATGTGCTTGGTGGTAACTATCTTCTCCAATATTACGAATCATGTCCTCCATGAGATGCTCATAATCTATATTAGAATGTTGACTTTCAGTCTCAGATACATATGGTAGGTCTACAACTTCACTATGCCAAGTCTACGTTGTATAACTCTTCAAGAAACCATCACAAAGAATATGTTGTCGTATAAACTCAATATCTAGTTGTTTCCTATTAAAACAATTAACACATGGATAATAATATCTTCCATTTATTCCTGCTCCATTCTATTTATCAAATTTAGAAACTCTTTAATGTCTTTCTTATACACATCACTAATTCGACTTCCATTTATCCAACTTTAATCCATGACTACGTATAGTAAAAGATTTTAGTTTATGCATAACTATCTCCCATTTTAAAACAAGTTGTGACCTTATCCCATTCAAGAAGATTCACTTGTTAATATTTCATTAGTACATCCATTTTATTATACATTATTTCAACCTCACAAAAATTTGGCAACATTTTGGATCAGTCTTCGGGTAACACGAAATGAAAGTGGTGACTTATCCCTCGTGCACCTCCTACTCGGGCCAACAGGCCAATATTATTTCTCACACCCCTTGCATTCCTCACACACCCCTGAACCTCCCATCCTAGCCCTCCATACAACGCTACCTCTTACTCCACTACCCTCCATACACCAGAAAAGCTACAATGTTCCACTCTGTAGCATAATCGCCCTTTGCCTTCACGTTTTCAAGAGGTATGTACATCTTCGTATTTAACTCTGAACTTTTGATTGAAACACATGTTTGAAATGTTCTCTATATGCTGGTAATGCTCATTTCTTGTGCGAAGAGGATTTTTTTTTTATTTGAAATAGATAGTAGTCGCCCCCGAAAAAATTTTGAATAGGAACTTTCTCTAGTGCCATTGAGCCACACAACAAGTAGTAGTAAACAATGTTCAAATGATTGTAAGTTTGTAAACAAAATTAGAATGCTCCTCTTTGAAGGAGGTATAGTCGAAGAATAACATTACTCCCTACTAGAACAACTCGGACAACAATAGGAATTGGAAGATGTGTATTTGATTTTGTGATTTTGTGTTATTGAATGTTATATATATGTTGAACGCATTGGTATTGGATCTGGAGACGATCGATCCTCGACAATTTGTATTTGATTTATACATTGAATGAGGCTTAGTTTCCCGTTTGAGATTCAATATAAAGATTGAATATTACCTCCAATTTGAAGTATTTCCTTAAATTTTGAAAACAAACAGAGGTAGTAATAACAATCATTATATTGAGCTTGAATTGTCCGTTTGGATAGTTTAGGAATATTAAAAACTTTTTCATAATTCATTAGTATGTATAAGTAATGACATTATTTATATTTCATGAAATTTTGGTTTCTTGCATTTAATATCGATCTTCAGGTGCATAAAACCAAACTCAAATTGGAGTCCCCGACAATGCCGCCAAATTTGATCGTTGTCATTTCATGAGTAAATCAAAAGAATTCTAGTGTTGATCGCCTAACGTAGTATTGGACCATCTAACACCGAAGAGATAATAATATAGATAGGGGAAAGTTAACCCTAAGTTGTCTCCCAACGAATCAAATAGTAAATTCAGTAAATCAAAGTTTACTACTTATCTACAATAAGGAAAGTTAGTAATAATAATAAAGGAAATTGG
>Ga0209489_106837_pt1 | contig 17783 bp, 12 predicted proteins | sample SiratrowhiteBW_FD_187527 | JGI IMG/M metagenome (GOLD analysis project Ga0209489, IMG submission 187527) | Root nodule microbial communities of legume samples collected from California, USA - Siratro white BW (SPAdes) (version 2) | ecosystem: Host-associated > Plants > Roots > Nodule | place...
GGGGTTAGATCAGACAACAGGTTGATATGACTCTGAATGAGGGGATATTTGAAAATTGAAAATGGTATTATATACTACAATTACAATCAAAGTCAACAACACCAAACGAAAGAAGAGAAAAACACCCTTTTTTTCTATTACGCGTTAAATAGTATTATCGCAGTTCTATCATACATTCATACATATTTTTTATCAGCATCATATATAACTTTCAATTAAAGGTAAGTTACGTACATGAACAAATTTCCAAACGAAGTAGTAAAGGAAAGTAAACTGTTCAGCATCAGATACATCATTTTGTGGTTCAGAAACACCAAGAGAATGAGTGGATAACAATTATGTATTGGTTTAATATTGTATCTGTTTGCTAACAAATACAAAATTGAAATGACAGACATCAAATTATTCAGAATGCTATAATGTAATTGTATTGATCTACTAAACCAGGGATTGCATATAACCTTAAGGGCAAAGAAGAAAATAAGAGACACTGGTAAAGACTAAAGCACCAAGGGTAAAGAAGAAAGGACTCGAAGTAGGGTAGCACCGTGAATATCTTAGCTTTTTCTATAGAAAAAAAGATACTTTGACACCCAAAAAAGTAAAAGCATTCATTTATATGAAACTAATTTGTTTGAGTTTCGTAATAGAAACAATTAAAATATGTATCGAGCTAGGAAAAGCATTAAAAGGTGAGCTTTATGTTGAAAAACTACAGTTTGACGGTGCAAAAAGATAAAGACTAGAAGCTTTTTGGTGAATAACATGTGCGATCCTATTTGCAGCCATTTGATTTGACTATATCAAATTGTTTTCCAATTATGGTAGTAGGTTCGGCTTTTGAGGAAGATAAACCGGAGACACTAACATACAATTGAGTCTTCTTTTCTTCCTTATATATTGGATATGTATAGCACCTTAATGCTTCACATTGGTACTTGGATATCAACTATTATATTTAATTTAAGAGTAATATTTAATTCAAATGAACTTTACATGATCATATATGTTAGAGACACTGATATAGGTTGTTCATTCATGTAGTTAGCCGTTGAAAATTTTAGTCGAATGATGTCTTGATAGCAAAATTGATCCTAAACGTTGAATGGCATTGATTTATTATCTGTCACTAACACACTTTGTATGCTCTAACTCTCTTGACCAGGAAAAAATTCGGGTGGCTCTCTATGTGCAAAAGGCAGCGTTGCATTTTATTAACGGTATAAACGGTTAATCGCTTTCATTCACCCTTTTGTTTCTCGCACGTTGTTCTGTTACAATTTTTTCTTTTCCTTCTCATCCAGCTGGGAACCGTAGTAGTGGTGCAGTCGGCGACGGTTTTGGCGGCAGAGACAGTGGTGGCAGTCTTGGTTACATGCTCTCAAAAGAAACTCAGGAAGCAGGCTTCGAGATTGAGCCCGACGAATTAGCCTCCATTGTTCGATCCCACGACAAGAAATGCTTAGACCGCTATGAAGGAGTGGAAGGAGTAGCAAGGGCTGTTCGTGTGTCCTTACAAGAGGGCGTTATTTCAGTCGATGTGGAGCATAGACAAAATATCTATGGTTTTAACCGCCATGCCGAGAAGCCCCCCAGAAGCTTTTGGATGTTCGTTTGGGATGCAATGCAGGACTTAACTCTAATCATCCTCATGGCATGTTCTTTGGTTTCAGTAGGTGTTGGAATTTTAACTGAAGGTTGGCCAAAAGGTATGTACGATGGGGTGGGAATCATACTATCTATCTTTTTAGTTATCTTGGTCACTTCGATCAGTGACTATAAACAGTCTTTGCAATTTAAGGACTTGGATAAAGAAAAGAAAAATGTCAGCATTCAAGTTACAAGAGACGGTAGAAGGCAACAGGTTTCAATTCATGATCTAGTGGTAGGAGACATAGTCCATCTTTCAATAGGAGACATAGTTCCTGCAGATGGGTTATTGATATGTGGTTTCGGCTTATTAATAGACGAGTCAAGTCTATCAGGTGAGAGCGAGGCTGTGAATGTTGATGAACAGAAGCCTTTTCTTCTATCTGGGACCACAGTGCAAGATGGGTCTGGTAAGATGTTGATCACTTCTGTTGGTGTGAGGACGGAATGGGGAAGATTGATGGATACTCTGAACGAAGGAGGAGATGATGAGACACCCCTTCAGGTCAAACTAAATGGAGTTGCAACCATTATTGGGAAGATAGGTTTAGGTTTTGCCCTCCTCACATTCATGGTTCTGACGAGCAGGTTTCTGTGGTGGAAAATATCTCACCATGAGATCACAAAATGGTCCCTCGAAGATGCATCCAACCTTCTGAATTTCTTTGCCACAGCTGTGATTATAATAGTTGTGGCAGTTCCCGAGGGGCTTCCTTTGGCTGTCACACTAAGCCTTGCATTTGCAATGAAGAAATTGATGAATAACAAGGCCCTAGTCAGGCATCTCTCCGCATGCGAAACCATGGGTTCAGCAGGTTGCATTTGCACTGATAAAACTGGGACTTTGACTACAAATCACATGGTTGTGGACAAAATATGGATTTGTGGACAAACTAAGGCCATCAAAAGCGGGAACAGTGAAAATGTGTTGAAGCCCTTGATTTCTGAACAAAAGTTTGATCTTCTTTTGCAATCCATATTCCAGAATACTGGCTCAGAGATAGTCAAAGGGCTCGATGGAAAGAACAAGATCATGGGCACTCCCACAGAATCCGCACTGTTGGAATTTGGCTTGCTTTTGGGAGGTGATTCCAAGTTTTATAACGACAAGTATGAAGTAGTGAAAGTTGAACCTTTCAATTCAGTCAGAAAAAAGATGTCAGTGCTGGTGGCTCTTCCCGGTGGCACCAACAAGTATCGAGCATTTTGCAAAGGAGCATCAGAATTGGTTGTGGATATGTGCGACAAAATTGTCAACGCAGACGGCAAAGTGGTTAATTCGAACGAACAACAAAGGAATAGCATCACAGAAGTTATCAACGGTTTTGCTTCTGAGGCTCTGAGAACACTTTGCATTGCCTTCAAGGATATTGAAGGATCTTCTGAACGTGATGGTATTCCTGAGGACAAATACACGCTGATAGCCATTGTTGGGATCAAGGATCCAGTGAGGCCTGGAGTAAAAGAAGCTGTGAAGACATGTTTAGAAGCTGGCATTGTCGTTAGAATGGTGACTGGTGACAACATAAACACTGCTAAAGCAATAGCTAGAGAATGCGGCATTTTGACAGATGGAATCGCCATAGAGGGACCGGATTTCCGGAACAAGTCCCCGCAAGAATTGCAAAAGATAATACCAAAAATACAGGTCTAGATTACTCTTCACTAGATACTCCTTTTGATGTTCTAGAAAGGATAATACATTTACAAATAGGTTTCTTTCTTGGTGTGTGTAGGTAATGGCCCGATCCTTACCCCTTGACAAGCACAAGTTAGTGACCCATTTGAGGGAGGATTTTAACGAGGTTGTGGCAGTAACTGGGGATGGGACCAATGATGCCCCAGCGTTGCATGAGGCTGATATTGGACTTGCTATGGGCATTGCAGGCACAGAGGTTTGTTACTGCAGCCACAATCTATATTTTACATAGCATTGTGTGTTGTTAAGTATTGTTAACTTCGATCTTCCGCAGGTTGCAAAAGAGAACGCGGATGTGATTGTAATGGATGACAACTTTTCAACCATAGTTAAGGTTGCCAGATGGGGCCGTGCTGTTTATATTAACATACAAAAGTTTGTTCAGTTCCAGTTAACAGTTAATGTCGTAGCTCTCATTCTGAATTTCGTTTCAGCCTGCGTATCAGGTAAACATAAAACTAGCTTTTCAATAATTGGTTCAATTCAGATGACTAATCACAATGGAAACTCATTTCAGGCTCTGCTCCTCTTAGTGCTGTTCAAATGCTTTGGGTAAACATGATCATGGACACTCTCGGCGCGTTGGCACTGGCTACAGAACCTCCTCATGATGGGCTCATGAAGAGGCCACCCATTGGAAAGAACGCCAAATTCATCACCAGGGTCATGTGGAGGAATATAATTGGTCATAGCATCTACCAAATTATCGTCCTTTTGCTTCTCAAATTTCGTGGTAAACAGCTTCTCAAGCTCCATGGACCTGACGATACTTTGCATACCGTCATATTCAACACCTTTGTATTTTGTCAGGTAATACATCAGTTAACTTACCCTTTTCATTTTTTATTCCCCCTCATATACCTTCGACACATTAACATTAAAAACATAATGGTTCCTCGCAAAAAAGTGTCTTAAACCCTAAACTTAGTATAAGTTTTTAAAAAATGGACTATGATAGACTCTTATATTTTTAGAGGAAGTGAACTTAAAGTTTAACTTAATTTTATAAAATCGATTTATAAGATAAAGTCTGCCATCACTTATAAACTATCGAAAGATCTTAATTGTAATTAACATAAAATTTTTTACTGTAAGCTACATGTTAAGTAACTCCTCTCATTGAAAACAATATTTGTTAAGTTATTAAGAAATGGATCCAACAAAATAATTTTTTAAAATAGAATATGATAAAAAAAATGTGAATGTTAAATTTAATTTAATATTAGAAAACCCATTTTATATGTGTTTAGAAACCTTATTTTTAGTTTTCCTCGTATTTTCAAAAGCAACTCCTATAATTGAAAACAACATTTGTGTGATTCATAGGTATTCAACGAGATAAACAGCCGTGACATGGAGAAGATTAACGTTTTTGAAGGCATGTTAAGCAGCTGGGTTTTCTTGATGGTGATGGGGGTAACGATATTCTCTCAAGCCATGATAGTTCAATATCTGGGTGCTTTTGCCCAAACAGTACCACTGAGCCGGGAACTGTGGTTAACAAGCGTGATGATTGGTGCAGTAAGTTTAGTTGTAGCTGTTGTTCTTAAGTGCATTCCAGTTCCATCCAGCACCTACGTCGCCACTCACCATGATGGTTACGAGCAGCTCCCCAGTGGCCCTGATCTTGCATGAACACCATAGATTAGATAACGAGCTTCACTTCACATGCATACGTTTATATATATATTAAAAGCTTTATTCCATTTTTTGAAACCCTCAGAGAAAGATACCTTAAAGAAAGATACACCATACCTTATCACCATTGGTTGTCTTTCATTTTAGAGTTAGGCTGTTCCATTCCTACCTTTCTTTCTTCCCTCATTTGTTGTCATTCTCTTCACAGTTCTTTGGGAGAATGATTTTTGTCTGTAGTCAGAACATTAATTTTCTAGTAAACTATAGGATTAAGTTTAGACTTAATTGTTGACTTATTATATGGTCAGCATTATTGTTCAAAGTTATTAGTTTATTCAAGAATAATGTTATTCATACTATACATTTTTTAGATCCATGTTTATTCCTTTTTCACATGCTATTAACTTTATCATATACTGCATCAAAGATCCATCCACAATTTAATATTCTTCACACTCAGTCTTTGTCTTGCCCCTCATTATTTCTGTAGATATGTTCAGGCCATTTTTTTTATCCATCTTACTTGTGAACTTATAGAGAAGTAAGTAAATAAATATTTATTTTTATAAACTAAAAACATATAAATTAAAAATTATATTCTAAGTTAATATATGAAAGCATTCTACTAAGAAGTTACATTCTGCATGAAATACTTTCACTGCTCGACTAATCATCCAGTGACTTGTAGATTTACTATTTATTTCTCAAAGGTCTAGATTTCGTGGAATATTCCTATATAGTATTTAGTCAATTTAATTTAGACTATTTCTTTCCAAAAGAACTTAAAAATTACTTCTTTTTTACCGGAGAAAATTAAAAAGGTTTTAAGATTAATTTTAAGAACTTTTGGCCATTATCTTTTCTTAATTTTAAAAACGCTATTCTTTTTACGCATATTTGATCCTCTTATCTTTCAGGAAAAAAAAAAACCGTATTTCCATTTATTTGTATATTGTTTTTTAATAACCTTATATCACAAGTTCGATTATTTATTCAAAATAAATTAGTTTATAATTTAAATTTATTTATTTCTTATGAATTTTAATTATAACATGATTTATATATTAAAATTATTTATTTGTTCTGAATTTATTTATATGAGAGTAAATATTTATCTCATATAATGCGCATAATAAATTCATAACATTTTTCCTTTCTAAGTTAAAACTATCTGTATTTCACAATAAATAAATAAATATATATATATATATATATATATATATTTATATATATATATATATATATATATATATATATATATATATATATATTTATATTGTGAAATTGGACGAATATTAATTAACTTCGTCAAGATACTAGTACAACCAGTAATTCCTTAATTTAATCATATGAACTAGTTATTAAATATATAGTTTATATTTTATATATAGTATAAAAATAAGTTTTATAAATCATTTAATATACAAATATGTTGTTATAATGTTAATGATACATCTTAACCGCTCAAGAAACATGAGTTTGATCCTCTTTCAAGCATAATAATATTCACTCTACCTTTTCTATTTAAAACATATTGAAACAGCTTACAACCATGTTACCACATTGGACTCTCATTCATCTTTTAATAAAATATGAGTCCGAGTTTAATAAAACAACATATTACTACCTTTATAAATTCAAAACTTTACCTTTTTATTTTTAATAATCCCTCCAATAAGATATTCTTATAATTAGCACATACCAACCTATATAAATATCACTCTTTCAAAATTTTCACAATCCTTCTCTAAAGCTCTTTAATCATATTTTCCAACCTAAAACGCTTAAATTCTTCTTAATTACCTATTTTACTTTTATATTCAAAATTAATTTATTTTATTTATTATTAATCTTTTATTTGCATTTCAACGGTCAAAATTTAAATTTTAGATAATAAAATAATAAATTGAAGAGAATTTTTCCAACTTATAAGAGTTGTTTAGATTTAATTAGATATTCAAATCAATTTTCAATTTCAGCTCAAAAGTGTGGTAGCATATTTGATATTTTTTATACACTTAGAATTAACTTAACTGTTAGAATGAGTTATTTTTTCTTATTCAACTTCATTTCAGTTCAACTTAATCAACTTTCTTCTTCTGCTGTCTCAACAGGTACATCATTTCCCATCTTGGATTTGAAGTAGTGTGAAGTGCTGAGACTTTTATGTGGAACCAATATTCTTGCAAAACAATGTGCCACCATTATTATGCACATTACACACTAGATTTGACCTTTTCAGCTTCTTCATCATCATTTTCAACACTCTCTTACTTCTTTCACATATAATTGCTTTTAATCATCTTCTGTTTGACAAATACTCTACTTTCAAAATCTCCACAATCCCTGTCTTTCTCTTTAAGACTGTTCTTTAATAATATGATCATGTATTTTTTTTCTTCCACCAAGTTAATCTCCTAACATGCATGTTAGGGATTGTTTGGCTAAAAACATTACTTTACATTTTCACTTTTAAATAAATTTGTCATATTAATTTCTTTTTATTTCCTATTTTTGGATTTATTATAATAGTAAAATTATTATTATTATTATTATTATTATAATCGTTCTTTAACTTTTTGGTTTCAAGTTTCCTATACAAACTAAAATCGGGAAATTAAAATAATAATAAATCTGAAACCAAACAATCTGTAGTTTTTTATAAATTTATTGGCCAGAGACCAACACAATAGCTGTTCCCGAAATGAATTAGAACGTGTTATGTTATGTATGTTTGTCATTTATTTGGTTCCATTTTTTATGACACTAAACCCAACAATTTGTTATATATGGATTTAGCATGACGGAACCTGCGTAAATAACTTTATGTTTGGATAAAGTAGATCATACAATAATTTAAATTAATATATCTTATCTAACTACTTAATTATTAGATATATTATCTAGTTTCCACAAATCCTTAAAAGCCGTCCTTTATCTCTAACATGTTTAGATGCAATAATACATTTAAGAGAAAATACAATTATTTTACTTTAGAAAATAAAATTTAAATAAAACTATTTATAAAACTTATTTAAAGTATAGATATTAAATGACCTTTTATAAGAAAAGTTTAGTTATAAAAAAATTTCTCATATTTCTTAAATTTTTCTAGTATTTGATCTTACTATGACAATTTGGTGAATGATAATCACAATAACACAAGTAAAAACTAGTCTTTGGTCCCTTTAAGGTAAAAAAAATTAATATTAATCTATAATTTAAAAATAGGTGAGATGTAATCATTATTTTGTTCAAATTATAACTTGAGATTATAAGATGTAAATGTGATTTAACATTATATGAAAGAAGGTAAGTACAATTTCCCCATTCATTTAATGCAATATATCTACATAACAAAACAACCTCTAAGGCAACATAGATTTTCCTTCTTGTTTAGAAGCTTATCCTCCATTAAAGACCGTTGACTGTAGGATTCACCAACCCATTTAATATCTCTTTCTACATTTTCCAAGTTACTAATTTTATCAATAACTTCTTAAAATCTCCACAAAATTCAGCAAATTAAACTTCCATGTATGCTACTTGCCAAGTATTTTTTTTTTACTAAATAAAACACTTATATAAAATTTTTAACAGAATAAATAGGAAATGTTTATAATGAAAACCCTTTAATTAATTTTTGTTCAATAACAAAAAAAAACATAGTTTAGAAGATAAAACATTATATAATGAGTTGAAAAATGAAATTTAAAAATATAAGAATCTCTTTAAAAAGTATTGTTGAATATATTAAACTTGAATAATTAGTTTGAGAATGTAAGATATTGGAATAGAGTCAAAATTTTCAACATATTATTAAATTTACAATATTGTTCAGTCACTTGCATTTGCAACATTACTACTTATCTTAATTGCAATATTAAAGAGGATGACTTAGTCTTATATTGACCAAAAATATATCTTCAACAGAGATTATAAAATTTGTGCAGTTTTCACTTCAGAAAATTTAAGACAGAAAAAATAACAGAGAGAAACTTGAGAACAAACAAATATTTGGAGCTAAAAAATGTATAAAGTGGAGTATGTTATAGTGCTGAACATTTTTATCCTAGTTATGCTGTGCTGCTCAATCATGGAAGACAGTGATGGAGAGTCAAAAGTTGAAGACTTGGAAGAAGCAAACCAGAAATGTGCATATATGTAAGAAGTACTGCGCATGAAATATTTGAAAATTAGGGAAGAAGAGTTTAAAAACAAATATTTTTGCTGTGAAAGAAGTATACAATCCGACCACAAACACTGCACTTGAAACTGCAATCAGAGGTTAACATCTGTTTCCCCATTGACCATGTTTCTAGAATCCTATGCCACTAAAATATAACCACATGCACGCATACGACCGTGACATGTGCAAACATGTCTTCATCGTAAAGGGAACAGCGTTATTAATCACACATACAATTCAGTCCCCAAAACACAATCTAATTTGTGAACTTCCAAGAAACCAACCAAGCATGGTTTTACTACTGGTCACTAGTCACGGGTCACCACCATTGAGGTAACCTTCTGTTTGCCTAAGGTCTTAAGTAGAATCATATTAAAAGGAAACTAACGTGTCAAAGAAAACAAAACAAACCAACCAACCAACATTGCGGCTTGTGCTTATCCCACCAGATGCCACTCTCAGTGGTTTTTTCAACCTTTTTCTCACCACACTTGAACATTTTTAGTTTTCACAAACACCTAGAAATCTTGGAAGAGGGTAAGTTAAAAAAGAGCATGGCATGGCACAGTAACTGGCACGGCCCGTGTCTCACATTCACAAGGCCACAGACCCCAAAAGATTCGAGTAACTGGCCACTTTTGTCATACGTGTGGGCATCTACCCTACTTTTAGATCTGTGCATGTCCTATCCTGTCATGAAAGAGAATCTAAAGGGTAGAGAGATAAATATCTATGAGAGAGGAAGTGGCACTGGCATCACTCACATGGGTAGAGGGACCTATGCACAACCTGTCATTATACAAATGTGTCTGGCCCACTTGCAGTGTCAGCAACCCCATGTGATTGTGTGCCTTGTGGACCCCTCTTCTTTCTTCACCAATAATGGCAAAAAAAAGACAGACCCCACCAATTTTACAAATTGAAAGGGCCAAAATAATTGAAGGAACAAAGAGACAAATTCTACTTTAAAATCAAAAGGCACAACACAAGAGGAGAGGCAAATAGACCAATTAGTCTAAAAACTCACTTTTGATTCTTCTTTCTAATTCTTTCTCTTTTCTGTCTGGGTTCATCATAACTGTGTATAATAATAACAACTAAGTAGAACAGCGACAAACATAAACTGAACTGAAACATAACATCCAAAGCTAAAAATCTCCACTTTGAACTTTTAACCCAGCTAAGACTACCAATTATACACTCCCCTCCTCACTTCTGGCCTTCAAACTCGAGTTACCCATCATGGGGGGATTCATTTCAATCAGCCTTGTAGTTATACAACTCACTTCATCTATGCATGCTTTGCTTTCTCTGGGTAATGATGCTCCAGCTGTACAAACACTTGAAATTATACCTGTAATAACAACATAGGACTAACACTCTACACTACTACATCATAAGAAGAAATTACGGAGTTCCTACTACACACTGACTCTGGTGATTCTTTGTGTTATTTTAACCTGTGGTTCATTCAGCTACTACAGACATTAGAAGAAAGAAAATGGTACAACAATAATGACAACAAAAGAAAGGGAATGCCTGCCCCCACTTCCTTTACTCAACTACTTTTTACGTATGCATTTTGTATGGTAGTAAGTAGTATAGTATTGATGATTGAAGATGATGGCCGCCATGGTGGTGGTAGTGGTGATTCTCTATAAATTTTTCCAGGTTTGTTCAGTCATCTTTCACTTCCTGTAAATGTTGCACAAAAAAGACCAAACCAGTATCCAAAATTTAATAAACTACACAACAAACCGATCAACCTTGAAGAAGACAACATGCATGGGAGCCTGATAAAAAAAAATAAACTTTTGAACTAGCTTTTACCTGAACATCAGGAGACTAAATGCCAATCGGTCCACCGGTGCCTGCTAACATCCCAATAGTTCCATGACCAGAAGAGAACCTGAATCCAAATCCAGATAAACAAAAACTCAGAAGCTTGTGGGATACTGAAACTCATGGCACAGGGAAAGAAGGCTAAAAAGTGATGACGCAAATACCTTGGTATTTGGCAGTTATAGGATTTGAAAGTTCCCATGTCAAGAGCAGAAGCTGGTGGAAGTAATGTGCTAGTACCAAATTTAGAGTTGGCAGATGCACCTGAGGCATCTGCATCAATGGCCTCGTTAGGTCCATTGGAGAAGGAAACCATGAAGTCACCAGCAGCTTTTGTTGGGGAAGCAAAAGGGCTATCAGGGAGATTATGCTCCAAACTGCATTTATTCATAAACCATATAAAATACTGACAATAAAATTTGGGGAAATTGGAAAACCTGAATAAATGCACATTTTTTTGGCATAGACTGAAAAAGGAATTTGGTGCAAAAAGGTGTTTACTATTCTGGTGCACTTTTAGCATTTTAAATAAGAACAATTTTTATACCATTCTTGCAATTCACGATCTTCATGACTAGGGCTCTGCTTCCCGTTGCCTTCACTATATCCATTCTCTCCATTGACCACCATTTCCTTGCTAACAGATATGTTGACCTGCTGCTGACCAGCAGAAACTGATGCAGTACAAGCTGGAGCAGAAGATGAACCACTCTCTGGTATCAAAAATAGCATAAATCTCAACAAATTCATTTCATTACCCAGAATGCACCAAAGTTCAATTCAAGAACAGATGCAATCAATTGCATTTAAAATGAAAGAGAGAGATATATACCCTTTGGGGCCTCTGAACTAGAGTGAAAGGAAGGAAGAACAAGATTTTGGTTGAACATGTTAGGAGAGTGGGTGGGGGAAGGAATTGGACTTCCAGTGGAGAGTGCACGCTGGTGATGCTTCTTGATGTCAAGAAGTTGCAGACCCATTAGCCTCCTACTTTGTAGCTCAAGAGCTTGCTGCAAATCAGCTTGCTCCTCCAGCTTCCTCCTCCACAGCATGTCTTGAGTATTGTAGAACATTCTGCCTCCTAGAAACATACAAGACAGTGATCAGTAAAGTAGGTTTCGCCAGCACACAACTTAAAAGGATCATAAAATGGAAGGTTCAACATAAGCATTAAGCTACCAAGTTGAAGATCAAATTGGTCTCTGGCCTCTAGTCCAGTAGGAGTACCACATGGTGAAAAATCTCCTCTATCTACCTGCTGCTGCTTCCTTCAAATCACAAGAAACATGAAAACATTCAAAACCAACAGAAGACAAATAACAAAGAAAAGATAGCGAAAGAGCAGAAAGAGGGGTGCCTGTACTTGTCCGGAACTTTGCCCTTCTCCTTGTAAGGCTTAACAAGCACTCTAGCATCACACACAAAATGAGGATTTCCTTTGGATAGAATTAACTTCACAGTCTCAGGATAAACGAATGTCACAAAGCCAAACATTCGCTTCTGCTGGTATGGGATCCTCACGTCTTGGACAGGGCCATAAATGCTTCAACCACATAATTAAAACTAAGTTAGTGTTTCTGTCATTGCCAAAATACTCCTACTGACCCCAGCTAAGGCTAAAACTAAACAACAATAACCTGAAGTAATTTGAAACATCTTCCTCTCTGAAAGTGCTATCTGCTGGGAAAGTCAAGTAGATCTGCCGGGAAGCTGGGTTTATCATTCCAGGACTGTTCAGAGAAAAATCATTTCTTTCAAGCCTGGATCGTCCAAATTTATGCAAATCCTCACTCATCATCAGAGCTGCAGCTGCCGCTCTGCAATTATTATCAACAATGATTAAAATTCTGCACCTGGAATGTCACAAAGATACACAAAGCAAAACACATGATTGCATGGAAGTATTGTGTACCTTTGAGTATCGTTCTGCTGCTGCTGCAACAGCAAATTCATGCACTTAGGCGAGTATGGAAAAGTGGAAGAGGCCATGAGCTGAGAAGCAGCAGCCAATCTGTGCTGCTGAGAAGATTTGGATCTGAAGAGCTCGTGGCACTGCTCCATCATCTCAATCTTGCTTGGAGACCCTACCATTGCAGCAGGACCATCAGCATCTCCAAGTCCACCATGAAGGAACCTGCAACTTGTCCCATTTTTACAGTACCCTCTAGCAAAGTAAAGGCAAGGCTTCCAGCCCAACCCGGAGTTGGGGTCCTCGGAGCCCAAACAAGCATCATTGACCGAGCAACTCCTCCGATGAAGAGACCCTCCCCAACCGTAGGAAGGAAAGAGAGCAGGGTCAGCAACAGCAGTAGGACTTGAGGACAAGTCTGAGTGAGTAGGGTAAAACAAATCTGGGTTGGTCTTGTGAGCAAGAGCAGTGCTAGTGGGAGAACCATCATTGAGGAAAGAAAGCTGATCCTGAAGTTGGAAGTCATCAATTGGATCTGAGGCCCCGTTGACATAAAAGGGTAAGGAAGATGAAGAAGTGGAAGAGCCAACAACCAAATGATTGGGGCTCATCAAACCATCAGGGGTTTGAAGCTCAGACACAGTAGGCCATGAAGAAGAAGTGGAAGAAGGGTTTGGAATGGTGAGAGCAGGAGGTAGGTTGATACCACCAAGCCTGGAAGAAGTGGAGCTTTGCCTCGAAAGGAAGGGCGAAGGAGAAGGTGGAGTAGAGGGTGTTGGCGGAGAGTTCGAAGGTAAACCTAACTCCTTGCGAGCTTTGAGAATCACAGAGTGAACAAGTGCTTCTGGGCCAAATGCTAATCTAATCATTTCCTTCTCACCGTGATCTTGAAGAAGAAGTACACCAATGATTTTGGATGCATTTTCAGGGTCCAAGTTTTGGATCCTCGCAAACACAATTCTAGTAGCTTCGTAACCATCCATGATTGAACAAAAAAGATTGCAACTTAAGCTCCACAACAAACTACTATATCCCCAAAATTCAAATTTGTTTCTCCAAGTTGTGTGTGTGACTCTCTCTCTCTCACTATCTCTATCTCTCCTTTTCTTCTCTCTCTATTCTCTAGTGGTCATCTTTCTCACTCCTCACTCCTGGTACAAGAAAAGTTTCTTTCTCAACCACACAAGCCCTACCTACCAACTTGGGATGAGTAGTGGCACAGTGAGTTTCTTTCTCATATTCCTGCAAGCAAAGCACATAACAGGAGAAGAAAAGTAAGTAAAAGAAGAAAAGGAGGAGGAGGAGTAAAAAAGTTGTGTTAAAAGGAGTATTCCCGTGTGAAGGATTAATGGGATGAGAGAAAACTAATGGAAGAGGGTGCCAAGAGTTACCTTTGATTAAAGGAATGAGAAAATAAAGAAAAGGGAGAGAGACATAAGATGGTGGTTGAATTTCTCTATAAAGAAGTAATGAGTGCAAAAGTTGCAGAAACAACAAAAGGAGAAACTTACAAACAACAACAAATAACTCTTTTCCTTTTCTTTCTTCCTTTTTCTCCCTCCTACTTAAATTTCCAAATTAAATTTGAAATCCTAATCTGAGGAGAAGAGTTAGTTCCTCCTTACCCATGAAAGCAAGATTAAGTCTTTCTCTTGGTTTTGGTCAGTGGCTGTGTGAAGACAGTTTTTTTCCCTCCCTCACACACAATGGTAGTCAAAGTTACTAGAAAAGCCAAACCACCGCCTTATTTATAATATGGTTGCAGATAGAAGCAGCAGAAGAAACATGAATTGCCCAAGTGCCCCTTTTGTGTTTTTCTGGGGTTCTGGGCAACACTATGCAGTTAAGTTCAAAACTCAACTATGAAAAACCCAATTTTTTTGCTCTCTCTCTCACACACTCTCCCACTAACTTATGAACCTCTCTATACAACGTGTGGTCGCAGTGTCCCTTATGTTATGTTGTTGTGTTGTGTGCTTCTTTGAGCGGATCCAGATCCCACTTGCCCCTAACCTCTGACACTTCTCTCTCTCTCTCTCTGCTGTTTTGTGTAGTATTTAGTACTTACTTTCAATTTTCCGAGCTTTGATTGCTTTCCCAAGCACAGCACAGCAAAACTCAACAGTCAACACCCTTTGCTTTGCTTTGTTTTACTTATCATTGCTCACTCCAATTCCTCTCTCAGAATTTGGTTCTCACGCTCCAACACAATCTCACAGAGCCTCTCCCATAACTGGAGAGTGCAGAACACGCTCCTAGGTTTTGCTTTCATTGCCTCATCATGTCTTTACCTTGGGAGGAGTCAATGCCACCCCAATCAAACACTATCTTCTATGTTTCTCTCTCTCTTATTCTTCTGTTAATTCCATTAATTCAGATTTTTTATTATATACTATGTTTTACCTTTTTTAAATATATTAAAAGGGATAATTTGTTAATGTATTATAAATTAACAAATGAATTTTAACAAATTTTTCATGTATAAAAATTTGATCTTTAGAAGAAATATGCTTCACAGATTATATAATTTATGTTATTTGCTAGGTGGTGCCCCACAAGTTGTTCTGAGGGGTCCATTTACAATTATCGAAAGTATATGTAATTTTTTTATGATTGTTGTTGCTGTGATGATTACATGATAATATAATGTGGTATTATGTAAGAGAAAGAGAGAGGTTGTTCTTTTGAAGTTGCAAAATCACAAAAGATTTTTATTTATTTTTTTATTTGTGTAGAGATATGATAGCTGCATCTTCCTTTCTCACTTGTCGTTTTTGAGATGTCCCCACAAACAAATAAAAATGATGACACAATGTCTCTCTCCACCTGTTTTTTTTTTTTTTTTTTCTCTCTCACTTTTCAAATCTGAACACCCAACTTCTATCTCAGTATATTTAGTAATGCATAACGATTAAAAGTGCATTCTTTTATACTTTGAAAAGGTTGGATCAACATCTTTTCATCATTGCTCGTGTAATTCAAATCACTTCACAACTTGTATTACTAATCACTCTCCAAAGAGTATCTTCAATAATCAGACAAATTTCATGAACAATATCCTAAACAAGTATGAGTCTTTGTTTGTTACCCCTTCAGTGTTTAAAAGTAGTTTTTTAAATCCTGTGATTTTGAAAATAGTTAGGTTAAACGAACATATAATATTGTATTTGATGATATCAATGCAAATTGATTGTGCTGTAAAGGAGTTCTAATTGTGACAAACGAGAAAAATTTTAAATGTATTTAGATAAGTAGGACTAAACACGACTCTTTTTTTTTCAATTTCCAATGACGGAAAAATAACTCTGAATTTAGGATAAAAGTTGAATTTAAAACATTCAAAACTTATTTAAAACTTAAAATATTAAACTCATTGATTTAATTTTAATTAAAACGCTTTTTTTTCATTTTTAATAAATGTCGAAAGAAGTTATATGAGTATTTGCATTTATTGAGAATGTTAACTATTTTATAGTATTTTTAATAAGGTTAATAATTAAATAATGTTTATTTATTTTAGAGTACAATTGGAATTTTATTACTAAAATAAAAAATTAATTATTTAAATTTTATTTCACAAAAATATCATTTTTCTAAAATTAAATTCCTCTATCTTCTCTTTAAGATTGTAATTTTTTTCAAGATTTTAATATGTTATTATGAAGTTGGCAAAAAGTAGAAGATATTATTTCTCTTTTAATTTGATTTAGAGTAAAATTTTCTTTACCCATTTTTTTTTTTTTGTTTGTTTGTGTATCTGTGTTTGCATGATAAAGGAGACCTGGTTGAATGTGTGGTTTAATGACAAAGGATTAATCTTTATCAATTTAAACTCATATTATATTTTTGGTTTTACCTTTAGGATTTTCTATAAATATAATTAAGCTTTCGAATGTAAATAGTACCTTAAATTAGAAAAAGATTTCGAATGTAGAGATGATTTCTGTGTGAAAACAAAACATATGGAAACTTATATTTAGAATAATTATATTTGAAGTAATGAAAGTTAATTATAATTTGAGAACACTTTAAAATAAAAATGATAGAAATGACTTGGTAACAATAATGCTTTTGTGTAAAAATTTTACCTTTACGTGAAATCGTTGAATAATTATGTTGTTTTTTTCACTTAAGGTTATTTAAAAATTTTTATTAATATTGTTGTATGCTGGTTGATAGAAATTTTGTATAGATTGTCAAATAAAAGTAAATTAAATGAAGTTTACAGCTTTTAAAAAATGGTTTTTTATTGTAGTTTTATTTCATTGAGATGGATTTTTTTATATAAATAATTAGATTTTAGTTCATTTAAATTTGTTTAAGAGGTTCAATGTCGTAAGCTTCTACCAATTTGGTTCTTATTTTGGTTAGATAACTATGTGACTATACTTTTTTTTAAGGTTAAAAAGACTCGTTTTTATTTGATCATTTTATAAAGTATTCATAATTATATAATAATATAATTTTTGCTTAAAAATACAAATTTTTATTTATGTGATACAATTCATCAGTTTATATCTATTATCTAGTTTGTCGGTTAATTCTATTAAATCTTTAATCTAATGAGTTAAAAAAATTATTAGCTAACTAACAATTTACAAGGTAGTTTTGTCAACTTCAACTTTAATATGTGTAAAAAAAATAACTAGTAAATATTTAAGGAAAGAAAATGTACTTCAGAAAAAAAAAAAAAAAAAAAAAAAAAAAATAAAAAAAAAAAAAATAAAAATAAAAAAAAAAAAAAAAAAAAAAAAAAAAACTAAACGTAAGTTGAATGTGAATAAAGAAAAATTCTATCTCACCATTTTACGTTTCTGGAAAGTGTGAATGTCAACTTGTTTCATTAATTAATTGGA
>Ga0209489_106838_pt1 | contig 17779 bp, 8 predicted proteins | sample SiratrowhiteBW_FD_187527 | JGI IMG/M metagenome (GOLD analysis project Ga0209489, IMG submission 187527) | Root nodule microbial communities of legume samples collected from California, USA - Siratro white BW (SPAdes) (version 2) | ecosystem: Host-associated > Plants > Roots > Nodule | place: USA...
ATATATATATATATATATATATATATATTATCTTTAATAATGAATAATGGCTTTTAGAACGGTTTTTCAATATCTTTATTGAATCTAGATTTTACTTACAAGACTTAATTCAATTAAAGATTTCTTCCAATAAATAACGTAGAGTCTTTCTTTTTTTGCTTCTTGATTGTGATATGTAGATTTTGAGAACGTAATACAAGATAATTGAAGGGATATGTTGATAATTGAAATGATATTAGGTGTCGTAAATTATAGTTGATTTATGACAACTTATAATTTTATCAAACTTAATAATCATATTTTATATTATTCCATCACTAAATATATTGTACAATATTAAAACTAATCATTATGAATTCAAGATAAATTAACATACTTTTATTAATTTAATAATGGATATAATTTTAAAATCTTTCTTTTTTTATATATTTAAGGATTCTTTTATGATGACCCTCAAAGGACACGGTATCGCTAAGGTATTTGATCAAATATTTTCCAAAACTTCCTTGAATTGGACCAAAATCACATAATCCTTCTCTCAAAAATCGCTTTGAAACTGGGAATGAATTCTATTATTGGATTCAGAAAAGCTTAAAACACATGCACCCGTATGGTGTTTTGTTATAGAAATAAGACACAAACTACTTATACGCAAGATTGGTAGATCTCACATAAAGTGAAAAATTACGTTTCTTCTACTATATTATTATGATATGATCCTATACGAGATAAAGTTAATATAAGAAAAATAAACTAAATCTAGTTGAAAGTGAAAATTAATTTCTGCACAAATTAATTTTTTTTATAACAACAAAGAAGTGTTTCTTTATAAAATATTTATATATGAGAAACGATAACAAGTAGTTAAAAGTCAATACCAAAATTATTAACATGGTCTAACTTCAATATCTTATGTCTTATTTAAGAAAGGTCCTTTGCAAAAATATTACATTGAAAAGTTAGGTAAACAAACTATAACTAATTAGGTTATGTTCTGGCTAAAGTATTAAAGGGCACATTCAATGTAAATTCTCCTGTGATAATTTTTTCCTATTTATGACACAAAGGTCATTATCCTTCATTGTTCTCTTTAATTAGAAAACAGACACGCCCATTAACCTGGTTTCATTTACCACAAGATCTGTTCTAATATGTCAGGGTTTCATTTCAAGTAATTTTTAGTTCCTAACGGTTCCATAAAGCTTAGATTTCTGATAATTTGCCTAATTTCTATGAGAATCAATCTTGAGTAACTGAGGCAACATCCTTAAACATCTCCAAAGGTCAGATCTATTTGAGAGTGCATCATCCTTAAACATTTGTTTTGTTTTATATAAATAATTTCTCTTATTATACATTCAACCATGATACACTAATACATATTTGTCAAGCAGTTGATTTTTTTAAGTCATGATATCTTGAGATCCCCAACAAATTTACAAAACTAGTTCACATCCACTATTTTGTCTCCATTCTTCTCCTTCTTTTTACAATTACAAAAATCTATTTTATTTTCTAATAACCACAGGGTGCATTATTTTTCACTTTTTAATTATATTAAACACTAACTTCCATCAATTAATTATGCAAAGTAACAAAAAAAAAATTAGTTGTGTCTACAAACAAAATAGCCAGAAAACGTAAAAAGATTAGTTCCCTTGTGTATACAACAAATACACTAAAATATTTGTGATCCGAAAGTTGGAATATATTCAGATGTTAGGTTTACTACTATATATCGATATGAACGAATACTTTGAAACTTGGATCAGGCAGCATAGCAGAAATCGAAGCATTTACTATAAATACTTCTTTTCTGCTTTCAAGAGAAACACAAGTCAACAATATATGCTTAGCATCTTCACTTTCTCACCTACCTAGCTTGCCCCATTTTTTTCTTCATAGTCCCTACCAGATTTCAAGACAGTGCATGTCTAGAAGAATCAAGAGTAAGAAAATAGTTCACATAAGCATGCATTTGCGTATATACCCTTCGTGATCATCATAAATTCATAATTCACCAAGCTTCAACCTTATCCACGTTCCTTTTCTTTGAACTGAATTGCGTGCATGAGAGTGATAACACTTGAAATTAAATATTACAAACTGTGAATGATTCATATATTCCATTATCAAACGGAATACAACTTTACTTTCAATTTTTTTCTTCCTCTAGTGAAACCTTTTCTCAGCTACTGATTAGACTTTGTAAGTGTAATCCTTTTAGTGGATCCTTTTCACTAAAAATAATTGGAGAGTCTCTGAGTCTTCTAATGTAGATGATTTTATTCAGTAACTAACACTAAAAAAAGTTATATTTATAATGATTAAAATTGTAATTTAGCAATTAAAAATGGTCATAAATAATTTTTTTATAATTAAAATAATTCTCGGATCTATATTTGTTAAAGTCTTTCATTTGACTCTGTCAATAATGATCATTTTGAGAGTAAGAATTGTGCCTTTATAATAATTATTTTCAAAGTATAAGAATTTTGTATACTATAATTAAGTGGAATCATAAAATAATCAAAAAAAGTAAATTTGAGGTAAAAATAATGAAAGATCAAATATTCAGTCCAATATTTGCATCTTATTTAATACATGTAACACTAACAATTTCTATTTATAATTTTTTTCTGTCAAATTCAAACAAAAAGGTGGAACTTACTTTCTTCTTTACGACATCTCATCTCATTGTTGGACTTTGCGCTTTTTTTTTTTTTTTTGCCACTAATACCTTTTTCTTTCCATCTAGATTTGCTATAATATTTTCAAGTTTACAACTTTTCATCTTTTCTCCGCTTTTCGACAAACATCCATCTTATAATTAAGATCAAGCTTGTAAATTACATTAATTCTTTGTTTCATAAAATGATATACAAAATTATATATATATATATATATATATATATATATATATATATATATATATATATATAATAACTCTAAAATCATCATCATAGTTTTGTTAGTCACGCTCCATGAAAATTGAATATGATACAACACTAATAGAAAATACAACTTACCCTTCCTACAACTCTTAATTACAATCTCTAAATAAATCAACAATTTGACATGATTTTTACAAACTCCAAAGATCATTCACATTATTATTAGGTCTTAAACTTTGATAATGACATAAAAATTAAAATAATATTTTATTTATATTTAACAAGACAATATTAATTACTTTTCAACTGTCACAATTTTAAAAGATTTCTATAAAGATATTTTTGTCTATTAACTTGAAGGTTTAATTATTTTTCATATGTGTGTTTATTGTGGCAGAGAAATGAAAAAAAATTAAAAAAAAATTCATAAAAATTTTATTAAATTAAATAAAATTTATTATATTTTTTAATTTCTAAAAAAACTTCAAATGATACTTAAAAATAATAGAGAGAGTGAATAATAACAATTTATTGAGGAAGTTTTTTTTTATATCTAAAACAATTTAATAGTTAAATGAGAAACAATTCAAGTCATCAAATTGCCCAAATTTTAACTTTGGATTAGTTTTTGTATTATATTTAAAATTTGGATTAGTTTTTATATTATATTTAACCTATTACTTGAAGTCGGTTTGAAAACCAAACCTGTTATTTAAGGACGGTTTGAGAAGTTTATTCCAAACTTGAATTTCAACATAACTTAAAATTATGTGACGACTTAAAACAAGTACTATAATTTAAATAATTAGTGGAAATCACTCCACTAATCAAGCTAATAATATTGGCCTCGAAAGATAAGGGTCAAACTCAATACTATTTCTATAAATAGAAGAAGTACCTCATATATATGACTAATGTCCATTTGCTTGCATCCATTTTGATTTGAGCATAAAAGTGTTTTTGTAAGTACTCTCACTCAATCCAAACTTAAAGAAAAGAAATTCAACATCAGTCTCATTCACCTCAATCTACTCATTTACCTTATTCAATATTCCATGAACAACTTTTATGATGGAATTTTTACCTTTGAATTAATACTTTCAATGAACACATGCTAGCTGAATTTTTGTTTTCTGTCATGAGCAAATAACCTAGAAATAACAAAGAAACTCCACGTCATTCAACCACAATTTGTTCATAAAAAAATATTAATTTATTAAAGTTCTTAGATGTACAACATTTTCTCATTCCGCCACGAAAAACTAATGTTGTAATGAACTTCGAAATCAAGTATCAAATAATTGTGGAAAATCAAACATAAAATAAAATATATTATAATAAACTTATGTGTTTGAACTCTTTCAAAATAATGATTATTTATTCAACTGAATCCAAGTGTATGAAAAAATAAAACACAACTTAAAAATATGAGTTCAATAAATACAAAATATTTTGGTACACCCAATAATTGTTTATCGCTTAAGAGTCAAAATCAAGAATAGTTTAAATATTTTTTTTTCTTAATTTTGTGAGGTGTCTTTTAAAGACAAAATCGTTACAGATCTTCAAGTTTTAAAGCGAACAATACTTCAGATGCGGTGATTGACTTTAGTGATGTCATCTCAATAGACTTGAAGTCTAAACATAAAATATATAAAATATATGATAAAATTAAAAATATATAGGGATTGAATGTCAGAGAATAGAAATGAAGAACAATAAAAACAAACAAGGTTGTAATTATTTTTTGAAATGTGGGCCACATTGAAACGAAGAGAATAAAAAATAATAGTTTTAAAATTGTTTGAAAGAATAGTCTAAAAAAAAACTTGAAAACTATCTATTCATTGTCATTTAGAAGTTAAAAACTGCAAAAATAAAAGAGCAAATAATTAAGACTATATATTAATTCTTACAGTTATATTTATTGTTAGAAATTATAATTTATTTTCTGTTTATTATAATCGCAAGAAAAAAAAAACGCGACCAAATATCTAATTTTTTAGGTGTAATATTCATGTTCTAATTTTTTTATATAGCAATTGGGTTCTCTACATTTTTTGTTATAACAATATGTTACTTTTATTATTTTAATTAATTATTGTAATTTAATTTTATATGTACATTATATTATCTAGTATTAATATTTAAATGCGAATGCTTTTATATACATCATATCATTTTAATTTTACTGAAAAATATAATTTATATTTATATGTGATTTTAATGAATTATTTTACAATTTTGTAGTGATTATAATATTACTCCCCTATTGGTAAAGTTCAAATTTATATAATACATAAATGTTTAAATAAGAAAAAAAAGCTATGTAAGTATTTGATTGAGACCTTTTTGAAATATAATAATTAATATTAAGTAACATTATTAGAATATTATATATTGATATATAAAAAGTTGTTATTTGTGTAACTTCAGTTAACTAATTTTAAATCATATTAAATTTGTTATATTACTACAATATTAAATGTCGACATATTTTTTTAAATTATAAAGTTTCTTAACTCTAGTTAACGGGTTCTTTTTTTCCTGTAAAACTGTTGGGAGAGAAATTTATATACTTAAAATTTGTACATTTTAAACTATTTTTTTTTGTTAAGAGTTAATTAAAAAAGTTGCTGTAGCATAATATATAATTACATTACTCTAATTACTATATTAATAACTAAATTGTATTATATAATACATATATCATATCAAGGTACATTTATTTTTTTCTTAAATAATATTTTAATTCGTGTAGTAAAAATGTAATTTTAGAAATATTGTAATCGTGTGCAACATAATATAATTTCTTGTGCTTTAATACAATTAATGGTATAAAATAGAGTTATAAAACACGAAAAGCATAATACAATTAAGGCAGTTAATTAACACTTAATTAGTATATTAGATTAAAAAACGTTGGTTAACCTTAATAAGTAGAATATGTCTTTTAATAAAGTGATTTAGGTTTGGCATCATAATGTCACTTTCAATTTTTTATTACAAATCATATTGAAAATTTGATTTTCAAACTCGATTATAGAAGTGATTATCACCAAGAATCAATCTTTCTCCTTGTTAGGGTCATCCCTCCATTACATGAACATTATTAACAATTTAACATCCACAAATGGAAAATGTTAACAAAGTGAACAACTTGTGTGTATGAACTATTAATGACAAACATTCCATTAGACACGAATCCTAGTTCCAACTAAAAAAATTTGCTAGCTAAAACACTAAGTATATTGGTTAGATAAGCACTATATCTATAACTAAGATTTTCACGCATGTGGGTAGAGAATCCAATGCCCATTTTACAAACCAAAGATGCCCTTGCCCATCAAGTGCTACACGTCAAGTAATAAATGTAAATCTATGATTGGTCTTCCTTCTTTTATTTTGTTATCTTCCTGTCTTAATTTTTCATCACTTATTCAGTTAAGAACGAATATTTCCATTACAGAGACATAATTAACTTCGTCTTATCTGCCAACCAGATTCAAAGGCTACAACTTGTGAAGCCACGGAAGAATCACAAAAATGCTACTAACGTGGTGGACAATCAAATATTTCTCAGGAATTGACACATCTTCAATTTAAAATACATAATTATTAAAAGAATATTAGATACTAAATTGGGTAGAGATAAATTGAAATATAACTGTAGCAAAGTTAAATTTCTAAAACTTAAATTTGTAAAAGCAAAGATAGGGAAATGGAACATGCCTCCCTAAATAAAAGATTCCACTTTTGGTTTGATTATGCATGCATTTTTTGACAACTAGCATATGTAAGGGAAACTATGGAACACACTAAAAAGTCTTTATCTTCCACGTACAAATATTCTATCTTTGCCTTTCCCAAATTCTAATATCATCATACAGATCACATGCACTACTACTTTTGACCTTTCTTGCCCGAAAGAATCTTTGCTAATTTACTTTTCGTGTGTTAAATAGAGAACTTGACGATGAAGCCCCACAAACCAACACCTAGCTAGGTTTACGCCATGGCTTATTACAGATTTCTTGATGTGTTCTCATGGATTCAAAACTTTCCACCAATCTCAGAATGGAAAACTGATTCCATGTCTATGAGCATATGTTCCACAAACTCATCTCAACCATCACTTAATCTCATCATAGCAAAAAATCACCACCAATCATCAAGTCTCTCTTTAGCCATTGTGGCAGATTTCAGCATCCCTATATCTCTTTGGACCTCTAAACCTTTCAAACCTAACACCAAAACCATGAGGTTAACAGATGGTGAAACCATTTCCAATCTCCTTGCTAATTTCATTCAAGATATCCTTCATTATGGCTCCAACAAGAAGAATGTTTCCTATATCAAGTTTCCCAAACTCGATTCTATTTCTAACTTCCAAGAAATTTTCAACCTTGCTTTCCTCACTCTCTTGTTCCTAGTTTGCATATACGAAGCCCCTTCTGATCTTCGTTATAGTTGTCTCAGCACTCTGAAAGAACAACTTGCAGGGTGTCAGTCAAGGCAAGCATCGAAGTTACTGATGAAACTCTTGGGTTCCAATTTAGAAGAGCAATGGATGCGTTCCGTGAACCTTGCTATCACAAATTGGATTGTGGAGCTCCAAGAAGCACATCACCATGGTCACATCACCCTCAGAACTCCGTCACCTCTATTTTCTTACGCATTCTCAACAGGTGGGTTATGGAAAGTTCAATTATACTGCCCCGTCATAAGCATGGATGTTGTGAATGCAAACAACCACCCACCTGACGAGAGACTTCAATTCTCTCTCAAATATCAACAGCTTGAAGGTGTTCTTCAATTCAATTACAAAGTCATAATCAAAGAGAGATGGGTCGAAATCGTGGTGAACATTGACAACATAAGGTATTTAACCCGCAATAAATGTATGAAGGTGTTTTCATTTTTGTTTTTAATCACGTTGAATCACTGAAATATTTACGTTTTCTGTGGAAAGATGCGATGTTTTGAAACTGGTAGATGAGAGTCTGATGAGAGAGCGAGGAGCAGGTGCAGCTGAAAAACATTTTCCTTCAAGAATCTCGTTGCAACTTACCCCCACGCTTCAACACCAAGTGTTGAGCGTATCAGTTGGGAAATCCTCGGAGAATCCGCTGATAGAGTTTGGAGTGGAGAAAGGAATAGAAGCTTCCTTCGATCCACCAAACCCTTACATGGGACTCAGCGTATCAGCAGCAGAGTCCACAACTGTGAGCTTAAAGCCGTGGAAATTCGAAGAATCTGTTCATGGGTACAGTGCAAATTTGAACTGGTTTCTTCATGATAGCACCGATGGCAAGGAAGTGTTCTCGTCAAAGCCTTCAAAGGTGGCGATGTTTAACCCGAAGTCATGGTTCAAAGACAGGTACTCGAGTGCTTATCGTCCTTTCACGAGGCAGGGAGGGGTTATTTTCGCACGTGATGAATATGGAGAAAGTGTGTGTTGGAAAGTGGATAAGGGTGTTGTGGGGAAGACGATGGAGTGGGAGGTAAGAGGTTGGATATGGTTAACGTATTGGCCTAACAAGCACAAGACATTCTACCATGAAACCAAAAGATTCCAGTTTAAGGAAACAGTGTACCTTAAAATTGCATAGTTTAGAGTAAGACCAAGTAATGTTTATTGAATCTGTATTATCATATCATATTTTTAATTTTATTCAACCAGTGATTATATATAATAGTAAAGAAAATAATATGGAGTGGAATTAATGGCCTGTTTTATTTCTCACAAACACAATCATCCCTACAAAAATTTAATTTTAATGATTATTATTTTAAAAAGTTGTGTTAATTACTTTTTGGTTCCTGTATAAGGATGATAAGTGTATTTTATCAACATCCAATAATAACGTATCATCGGTCAAAATAAGTTAGTTGACTAAAACAACTCGTAATATAAGTATAAATGTCATGTGTCACTATTACAAAAAAATTAACTATTATTTAAGATGACAAGTGAGTTTTATCTCCTTTTACTCTTAATTATCTGTCCATTGCTTAATGTTTAAATTTGACGCATACGGTGATGGTTGTTTCTTTTTTAATTTTCAATCACAAAAAAATGTTACAGTTTTCAAGTTTTAAGATTAAAACTTAAATAAAACCAAGTTGTGTCCTGGGTGAGGTAAATTATACTTCTGTCACAGACCTAAAAAAAAAAAATTAAAAATCACATGATTCAGTTTGACAATTTCTGTTACAAGTTTGTGGAAAAACAAATCATGCATATTTTTCAAACCAAAAATTAATACGATTTTAATATGAGAATTTAGAATGAATAAATATAAATGTTACTACATTAGCATTTGATATTAAAAAATCAAAATAATGTTATTCCATTAAATGAATATCTAGACTTTAAAAAATCTATTAAAATATGAATTTTAGTATATTCCGTACTTAATTTGATGAAAATGTAATACAAATAGAATTAAGCGTTCACATTTTCTAATTTCTACTATCTTAATTTTACCAGTAAGAGTGAAAAAGGAAAGAGACAAAAATAAAGTGGAAAAGTGAATAAAAGTTAGTTCAACTTTTGTATTAAATTTGATTGGTGTGACCAAGAAAAATTAAATATAAAAAATTATTAGAATAATATTGATTTTATTTTAATAAGAATAAGAATGGGTATGAATTAACATTGAAAGAGGATTAGTTATGAAAAATTAATTTATAAAACTGGAAATAATATTAAAAAATTATCTAAAATTTGAAAATGAATATATTTAAATAATTAATTGTAAATAATGTAAAAACATCACACATCAATTAAAAAAATAAAATTTAAAAATGACAATTGCAGAATAAATTTAAAAATATAATTAACTAATATTTAACACAAGTAAACAAATGATCCATCCATTAATGTTTATATATGTATATATCATACAAGTAAAATATGGAAATCACATTATAATTCATAATCAATTATGCAATAATTATGTTGACTTGTATATCCGATTATGCTTATCTACATTCTTCATCATTTATCAATAAAAATTATAGATTATTTTTTATTAGGTGAATATAAATTTGTAATTTCATCATACACATAAATTAACACTAATTATTACAACGAAGCAACTGAAACAAAAACTATCTATATACTTAGATTTGCTTATATAAAAATTAACTTGTTTTATATACTTAAACAAAAAAAAAAAGTTCTTAGTTTTTCTTTAATATTTCAATAAAACTTTTGACTTGGAAACAAATAAAAAAGATAATATATGGACAATATAAAGAATAAAGTTTGAAAAGAGTAGCATGCATTTGGGGTATATACCCTTCGTGATCATCAGAAATTCATAATTCATCAACCATATCCACCTTCCTTTTCTTTCAGCTGAATTGCGTGTGAGACTCATAACATACTAAGGAAAACACGTGCTTCAGGAATTATGCAAATATTAGCTAAAAGGTTGCACTTTAATTAGAGAGATTGTATCACTATCTATTGTATTAAATAATAAATTATTTAATTAAAATCAATTATAAAAATTGTATGTTTATGGAATATTATAGGTGATTTCAAATAATTTACTGTATACATTCTTTACTTCCTAATTTTCTTTTCTTCCTATATACGTTTCCTCGCTACCTGTTAGAATATCGGTTTTTTTTTTTGGGTAATTCGTTATCGAATTCCTGCCAGATTTATTATAACTCACATTGATCTATAACACAACTCAAATCTAAACACAACAGTGCTAATTTTAATTTTTAAAATAGGACACGATATAATGATTTTATTCGTTTTTTAATTAACTTTTAAATTTACAAAGATAGTATATATTATATTGCATAACATATTTTTACTTTTAAATTTTTCAATCCTTGCAAACCTAGCACAGGTTTAGTCCGGTGAAATATCCACTATCAACTCGTTAATATATATTAATTAGGATTTGTTGAAAATAATAATAATTTTAAATAACACAACACATGTTACCATGAAAATAAACCAATATAGCAAGCAAATAAGTATAACCAAATTTATTTTAAATTAAATTATGAACTAAAGTAATATCTTGTAAAACTTCTCTGTCTCACAGATTTCTCTTCAACTATAGCCATACCCTTTGAAGAAATTAACACCCTTAAATAATCACCTGTTAAAGATAATTAGTTTGAAAAGGTAACATAAAATTATAATAATAACTTCCCAACAGTTAAGGCTGTAAAGACCATATAATTAATTAAAATACAACCGTTAATAAAGTAGTTCCACCGACTCGTGGTATGATTAACACTCCAAGAAGATGAGGACTGACAAAAAAATGACGTGTAGGTGTGTAACCTTGTCTGCAATGTATGTATGTATGTATACAGTGTGGATAGCATCTATCATCATGACCCCATGAAGTGAACCATACATGTGAAAATAATATCTCAAAAACAGTGGCTGATCCAAAAACCGTGTCCGAAGTCGGGGCTCACGCATGTCACGTGTGTAATGCTTCTAACACCCAAGTCCATGTCGTTTTGGCTTCCACATTGGCTATAAATACCCACCCACCTCCGAGTGGATAAGCACAAACCTTTGACACCTATTTTTATTCCTCAGTGGTCTCTTTTATCCTTATCCTGTTTGCAATGGAAGTGCTGTCTCGTTCCTCAGCCTCCTCCGGGTTGAATCCCAACGCTCCAATGTTCGTGCCGCTCGCCTATCGGACGGTGGAGGATTTCTCAGATCAATGGTGGGATTTGGTTCGTTCCTCCGCCTGGTTCCGTGACTACTGGCTCCGCGAGTGCTTTCAAGATCCCCAGTACCAAAACGAAGCTTTTGATTTCGAGTTCGACCTAGATCTGGGTAATTCATCTACTTTCCATTTTATTTATTTATTTCTACTTATTTTTTATGTGTATACTTCCAATTAATTAATTGTTAATATGAATGGATAAAGAAGAAGAAGAAGACGAGAATGGAGGAAAAGAAGGAAAAGAGGTGGTGTCTTTGGAGGTGCTGAAATGGCGAAGCTCCGGAGGAGGTTGGGCCGAAGCACCTAAATATGTTGAAAAGGCCCCAAAGTTTGTTAAGCCCAAGCCCAAAGTGAGTCCTCGGGCTATTCACCAGCCCAGGTAGATCAGTTCGGTACACCGCCGCTGCTGCTGTACATACATAAAAGTTTCAGTTTTTTGTGACTTTAGAGTTTTCTTTACATTCCCATTTTCATTTTCAGGTTGTTGTAATGTTTTCATTAGATAAATTTGGTTTGTTTTGACAATTACAATTGTTAATCATGCTTATATTTCAAATCTTAAGCTTTATAGAAGTGATGCCATATTATTTAGAAAGGATATAAGAAGATAGGATGTGACTAATTACTACTTAGGGATGAACTTTTGCAAGATGGAAAAGATAAACAAAAAGATGGAGCAAGAGATGAATTAATTATTGTGATTAGACTTTTGATGCTTCTATTTTCATAATATAAAAGTAAAAATACCATTTTAATGTTTATAAGAATGTTAGAAGATATTTTTAGTAAAAATACTATTTTAATGTTTATAAGAAAGTTAGAAAATATTTATCGTAGAAGATATTTTTCAACCTCATTATAATTTGTCTGTTGTTCCTTTATTTTGAAAGTTATCTTAAAAAGTGTACATGTAAATATCAAGTCAATTACACGTATTTTTTGGTATGTTTACGGCAATTTGAATAAATAAAAGACATGATTAATAAAATACATACTGATAAGTGAAACAAAATGTATATATTAAGTTTATTTATATAGTATTTCATAACACGATGACTTACATACCTTTACATAGTGATGTAAAGGTCAACAACTAATTATAGATTAAGTTTATTTATATTATATTTTATAACACGATGAATTACATAGTGATGCATGGGTCAACAGCTAATTATAGATTTATAGGTAAAAGAGGTAACTCAGAGTTAGACACAACACCATTTGGTCAAAGAAATCATATATAGATAATGCAATTCAGATGCAATGCAACAGAGGAAGTTTCTTTGCAATGCAACAGAGGAAGTTTCTTTGCAAGTGGTAGACTTTCTGCACTTTTATTGTTGTTGATATGATGCTTAAGACCAGAATGCAAAAAGGGGGCAATTGCTTCTTGCACCCCTTATTTGCTTAAGCACGAATTTTGGGGTGTAAAGGTGACTTCCAAAATTGATATTTTGAAAAGAATTTTGGAAAATATATTCTGGAAACATGTTTTAGAATTGTTTTTCCGTAAAAAAAAGCTTAACACCTTTAAAAAAAAAAAAAAAAAAAAAAAAAAAGGGAAGCTTAGCACCTGTATGTTAAACTGGGTGACGCTGCAGACCAACCTAGACAGTCACACTTCAATCGTCCAATAACAACAAATATCTCCCAATGGTCCAATACCAACAAATATCTCCCTAATTAAAGTAAAATTTCTTTACCAAAATTCAATCCAAATAAACTCTAAATTAAACTCAAATCAAATTTCACAATGAAATGGGATGGGAAACCAACTGCTGATACTAACGACGTTGCACTACCTCTAATGAGCATCACCTCCAACAAGCATGACTGTCTAAAGAGGGACACTTTTGCCTATTCCTCTCATGAATGGGGTGCAGAAAGTAATTAATGGATTACAGGAAGCAACTGCCCCAAAATTGAAGTCCAAAATTGTAATACCCAGTGTGAAAGACCCCGTTAACATTAGCAAATTTACAGGACACAAAGTCCTACAATCTTCCTCAATTCAAGTTAGATGGGTATCTCCTTGTTCTTTAAGAAGCAACTAGATTAATAATCTTTAAGTACAATTAAGAATCTTAAAGATTAATTCAAGCTCACTGTTTCAAAGCACCTCTTCCTCTTATTTAGTTTATATATATTTATCACATATTTAATAAATTGTTATTAGTTTATATTTGTTACTTTTTATACAATTAAATCTTTTAATTGTTTGGTGAAAATTTATTTTTTTAAAATAGTATCATTTAGTATCTGTTCATTTATTATTTGAAATAAAGGTGAAGATATAGTACATTTAAACTATAAAATAATTCTTAGCAATTAGTAGGAATTGCTAACTTAACAACTTGAGTTTATGTGGAAATTATAAAAAGCAATACACCAAAATAATTCTTAAAATTATGAGTACTAATTAAATTAATCTTTGGAATTGAAAAAAGAAAAAGCAATTTCAGGTTAAAAACATATAAGTATAAGTTATTTTTGTTTTCATTGCTGTAACATGATAATATTTTGGTTAAAATTAATTGATATTCATAATTTTATGAATTAAATTGGCGTATTAGTTTATGTTTGGAAACGCAGTACTTCGTCAATGACAATCTAAATATAGCTTCAAAACATGTTTGGATGAACATTTCCTTTTTCATCTTTATTTTCAAAATAATAATTGTATACATAATTATTGATAATATTTTTAGAACAGATTTTTAACTAAACATTTTTATCAAAAAAGTAAAATGTATAACATAAACAAAATTAAATAGTAACAAATTATTAAACATCTGACCAAATATATAATCTTGACTAACTAAGAACAACGAGTGCTTTGAAAGAGTGAACTTAAATATCCATATAGCACTACTCTTTTTTATCCAACATCCATCACCCCCTGCATCTTCCTTACCCTGTATTCTTTAAAACTACCATCTCTCTTCTTTGATCCATCACCTATGTCTGTGAGTTTTGGTTTTTCAGCATAAAATGCTTTGTCAACTTTTCCTGATTATTTTCATGATTAATTTTCAATTGAACCTCTCAATAATCACGATAATGTTGGAAAAATTGTGAAGAGAAGCACCGGAAGATTTTAAATACAATGAGATATGCCGTAGATTTATATAAGGAACCACAATCCAACACCTTAAGAAATTGAATTTATTATTCAATTTTTTCATTTCTAGGGAATGTAAACCATGATAAACAATTAGACTGTTACAAATAATAAGAATAATTATTTTTATTGATCCCTTATTTCATTTGATGTCTCTCTATCAGGTGTTTTGGTCTTGAGATAAAGGTCAAGCATTACAAAATTGAAATGGAACTTACCTCTTCAGACTCTACATATATATGATAGAATTTAACTTCATTGGTGTACACTATAATTTATCTCCTTGATTTATATGTTTCTTGGGAAAAGAAAACTTGAATTCAGCAATTGGGTTGGGGTTGAGCAATTTCCCATGGGGTTGCATTCTTGCCAATCTTCTGAAGAACCCTAATAACTTCTTCCGTTGTAACATTGCCCGTAACTATGACCTTGTTCAACTGTTTGTCCACGTTATACGTCTCAATATCTGCAAGGCCACGTCAAAAATTATTCATGGTAACCAAGGAATCTCACAGCAAAACTCTATCGTTAAGTCTCTTCACACATCAAGTATATCATAAAACCTTACCTATGAAAACCAGATAGTTATATCCGTGAATAATAATCGACTGAGAAAAGTATCGGAGATGTTGAGTAAACTAAAAATAAGATATTTCAATAGTTTACGATAAATGTAAATCTTATAAATCTTATTTTATAAATCTATTTTGTAAGATTGAGTTAGATTTAAATTCAATTTGATGATATCAAAATCTATTTTAACAATATTAGATTTATCGGATTACCAGTTATCAATTTCTTAAAATGGTATCAGACCATCTTTAAATATATAATATTAATAATGTAAGTGTGAGTCTAAATTTCACATAACACTGAATAGATCTCATATAATAAAAACTGAGTCAATTCAGATAAAATATTAGATTTATTATGTAAGGGGATATGTTGGATATTATATAGCTTAATTTGAAGGCTATGTAACTTCTTTACTATAGTTCTTTTTCCATTAGATAAAGAAACAAAGCATGGTATATCTAGTTATATCATTGTTAGCTTTGGAAATTAGTTACTTACCTTCAATCTTCTTGATGGCCTTAAGAATTTTTTTGATACACTCGTCACAGTGTAAACCAACCTTCACTTCCACCACCTGATGACAGAAAATACAAGAAAAAGTTTAATGAGTTTCATTTGTGTCCCGTATATAGCTGAAAGCAAAAGGATCGGCAAGTAGTAAAGTTTCTTACATTCGCCATTCTAATTAGCGTGTGTGATGTTAGAAGCGTAGAGGAGGTAGAAGAAAGAAAAAGGGGAGGGTGTTTATGTTAAACAGTGTGATGACTTGCATCTATATTTATATGAAAAAGCATGCAGTGAAGAATCTGGTTCCTTGACTTTGTGTGAATGAAACTTTATTCCAAATTGTTGATATGGGAATTAGAGGCTTCCACTCATTCGGTAAGGTTGGCAACCACAATCTCCCTATTGGGTTTGCCCAAAAACAAGTGAACAGAACAGAGATGGAAGAGAAATGCAACAAGCAACTAATAATTCCTGCAGCTTTCATTTCTCAACTGGGATAACAAAAAATGCTAATGCATTCTTTGGATGGAAGGAAAAAAAAAAGAAGAGAATGAGAAATGAAAATATACGGATCAACATAACTTATGTCAAAAAGTAAAACATGTGTTAATATATAAAGTAAAGATAACAAAATAACCATTAATACTATGGTCTATATAAAGTACATTACAAAAAAACAGATGGTCTATATATTCATAACACTAAAGATTCTTAAAAAAGGTACCATATTTTCTAGATAAGACGTTCAAATCCATTAAAATTAATAAAGTTTAAACTTGTGAAGCTAATGTTTAAGATAAATTAAAATGAGTCTTCACAGCACATTTTTTCTTTTCATTTGAAATGGTTTTGTCGTTTTCCCTTTCTATCTCTCTTTTGCTGACGCAAGGAGACACTCTTTTGGAACCTTTTCCTACCAACTATCACCACTTTTCCTTCAATTAATTATTACAAAATAATTCGAATTAATAGTACGGACAAAACAAAATCATTTGTATCACTTTAAAGTATCAACCTTCCCCTATGGCAAAATTTCCATGTTAGTACAAATTTTGTTCTATATTTTATAAATAATTAGAAAGTATTTTAATTTTCACATTAGATAAGGTGGTAACATTTTATTACGAAGAAACCGTATTTTTATTATACGTTTTTAAGTTTTAGAAGATAAGATAGTGAAGATATATTACGAGTTCAGTTTTAAGATTGAAATTGAGCTTTCTCTACACCAATTTATTTAGTTTATTTTTGTGGTTACATAATTAGAAGTGTATGTGAGCAACACAGTAAAATTGGATTATCCACAATTTTAATATTAATGAAAATTACAATTGATTTCACTCAATATATTTTGTTTATCTAAATGATTTCATTAATATTGATTTCAATATTATTTTATTAATTATAATTAATTTTATCTAGCACATTAATTTCATTCAATACACAGCCAATTACAATTAATTTTACCTAAATCCAATATTTCAATTCTCACTATTTCATTAATAATAGAAACACGCTTTGTCAATTACAATTAATTTGTCAATTACAATTAATTTCACCTAACAATATCAATAATTAAGTTAATTTCATCTAAGTTTCATCTTCTCAAAATGTTATTAATACTTATCTAAATATTTCTTTGTCAATTACAATTCAACTAACTTTTCAATTATTCATTCTCTAAAAAAATAATCAGGAAAACGAGATTTATTCATTATAGGAATTAATTTTTTCTCATTTAATAAATATGGCGTAAAAATTGTAACAGTGTAAAATTTTTGCCTCTTCTTATTTTTGTGGAATCCAAAACTAATAATTTAGTTAAATGAGTATGTTCAAAAGATAAATATAATAATTATATGATCTACAATCTCAGTTTTAATTTGAATTTTTCACACACACACACACATATATATATATATATATATATATATATATATATATATATATATATTTTT
>Ga0209489_106839_pt1 | contig 17777 bp, 17 predicted proteins | sample SiratrowhiteBW_FD_187527 | JGI IMG/M metagenome (GOLD analysis project Ga0209489, IMG submission 187527) | Root nodule microbial communities of legume samples collected from California, USA - Siratro white BW (SPAdes) (version 2) | ecosystem: Host-associated > Plants > Roots > Nodule | place...
ATCATCCATAACTGAATAACTGTAATGTTTAACATTTGGGATCCCATGGCGATTTCCATTATATCATTCATGTATACGTAGAGTGGCATACCACCATTGTTGACACCAAATACTGTATGATCCCACGAAATTGGACAAGGTGAATCATACATGATGTGGGAAAGCCTAAACAACTCCTGAATTGGATTCACAGATGTCTGTTGCTATTGGTATGGCTGCGGGTCAGGACTTGGTGATTTCTGTTTACTCCCAGTGTCCTATAATAGAAAATAACAAAACTAAATGTATTAATTTAAACAAAATTAAGTGTTAATTTAAATAACATGAAGAGAAATGATGACAATCATACCTTATGTTTTTTAGAAATGACCTTTAGGAGATGTGTAGGTTATGCAATAAATGTACCGAGTGTCTGCCCCACAAATCTAACCTCTGATGTGGGCCCTAGCACCTTGGCATCGGCAACTTTAACTTTTTCGACGACCACTCTAGTTAAATCTTATCTAAGTGACAGTGTGTGGATCGTCGAACCTGTAGCGTACACTCTCCCAATTGCTACCACACGAGAAGGATCTCCAACAAACAACTTACAAAGATATGAAATATGTGTTTGTAGCTCCTCCTCGTCCTCGTCCTCGTCGTCATCAACACAACTACCCTTTGTGCTAACTCTACCGCATGCTTCCTCTTGCTGCATAGGTAGTGCTTCATCTTGCTGCATAGGATTGTGTTGCTATGTCATGCCCATGGATGAAATAACCTGCTCCATTTCTCGTCTAATTTCTTCTCTCATTTCTCGTCTTAAATCTTCTCTAATCTTAGCTAGTTGGTCTTGTGTGGCTGGTGTCGCAATGAGGAAGACCGGGAAGCTGATACAAAATATTGTCTTACCCCTACACCAAACCCAGCAGTGCGGACACGACCAAGGTATTCTGGGATGCCAATAGCTTTCGTTATTATATCTTGTCTTCCTTGACTCACAAAACTTCCCTGTGAGCTCTGTTGCACTAGGTCATCCTACGAAAAATAATAGAATAAAACTCATCAATTAAATACCAAAAATGAAAACATTACATGATACTCAATTTATTGACATTAACACAATCTGATGGGTAATCTCTTCAGACTTTGCAGATGTCATCTGCCCTCCTGGTTTAGTCCTAGCCAACTTCCATTTTTCATGTCGACTAGGAGGGGATGGAGGACAAAGAACATCTTCTGAAGTTGAAGAATCATGTAATGATTTCGTCTTTTCTTTCATTATCTTCCTTTGTAATAAATCATAACCCCCCTAGACAATCGGTGGGGTGAGATTCTTATTCGCAATGTCTTGCGCTTTCTTAACTTCTCCTACAAAATACAAAATTCACCTTTGTCATATTGATATTATTTAATTAATTGGGTCTGGATAAAAAAAAAATCAAACCTGCCAAGTCATCAACATGCACTCATGTGTTACTATCAACCCATTTACATTTAAATACCGGTACTCTAAATTTCACATAGTCAACTTCCCAAATTTCTTCAATTGCTCTATAGTAACTTATTGTAGCCATGACAAGATTGTTATCTTTTGAACTAGCAAAGTGCATTGACTTTGCCTCAAGGGTGACACCACTATTCTGCATTGTACTTTTTGGATCCTCAGTGTTTGTGTAAAAAGAGAACTTATTAATATCATATCCAGACCATGTTATGACATCAAAGTTAGGTCCTCGTGCTAACCATTTCAAATGTTCAACATCACAAGCCCTTTCACCAATTTTCTCTTTAAACCATTTCAAAAACGTCTTGTTATGTTCATTCAACAAACACTTTTCATTTGCACGTGGATTCACTGACTTCAACAACATTTTGTGTTCATCTAAGAAAGGAAGAACATCGTCAGTATTGTTCAAAATATACAAGTGTGCTTGGAGTACCTGTTGTTGATCTTTTCGAATTACCCTCACACCTCGTGTGCCTTCGCCTTCATGCCTTCCTTCATACCTAGTCTTTGGGACGCCTATAGCATCTACTTCTGACATATAATTGGTACAAAACTCTATTGCTTCCTCTGCAATATATTTCTCAACAATAGATGCTTCAGGTCGATATGGATTCTTCACGTAAACTTTGAATATCTTCATGCGTTGCTCAATTGGGTACATCCATCGTAAAAACACAGGACCGCATAATCTAATTTCTCTCACTAGATGAACAATTAAATGAACCATGATATCAAAAAAGGATGGTGGAAAATACATCTCTAGTTGACACGAGAATTATAGCTTCATTTTCTAAGTCATCCAACCTAGTAGGATCAATTACTTTCCTACAAATAGCATTGAAGAATAGGCATACAGAAAACGATAAGAACTGCACCCCCACACAGTGTGGGTATGTTGCGGGTGCAAAATCGAGTCATCTAGGACCGGTTTTCAACTTTTCATGCTCCCGTGATGTATGGACTCGAAAAAGTCGTCAAAATTTGATCGAAACATTTCTCAGCCGTACTAGCGGGAAACGATAAGAACTGCACCCCAAATAGTGTGGCTATGTTTCAGGTGCAAAATTTAGTCATCCGAGGTCGGTTTTTAGCTTTTCCTGTTCCAGTGGCATTCAGGCCTGAAAAAATCGTCAAAATTCAACCGAAACACTTTTCAACAGTACTAACGAGAAATGATAAGAACCACATCCCAAATTGTGTAGGGTATGTTTCGGGTGCAAAATCGATTCATTCGGACCCAGTTTCCATCTTTTCCTGCTATGATGGTGTCCGGGTCTGAAAAAGTCGTTAAAATTTGACCGAAATATTTTTTCAGTCGTACTGGTTGGAAACGGTAAGAACTACACCTTAAATAGTCTGGGTATGTTTCGGGTGCAAAACCGAGTCATCCGGACCCGATTTTCAACTTTGCCTGCTCCTGTGGTACCCGGGCCTGGAAAAGTCGTCAAAATTCGACCAAAACATTTTTCAACAATACTGACCGAAAACAATAAGAACTGTGCCACAAACTATGTGGTTATGTTTCGGGTCCAAAATTGAGTCATCCTGGCCTGATTTTCAGCTTTACCTGCTCTAGTGGTGCTCGGGCTCGTAAAAGTCGTCAAAATCGATGAAAACAGTTTTCAGGAACACTGACGACAAACGATAAGAACTGTACCATGAATAGTGTGGGTATGTTTTTGGTCCAAAACCGGGTCATCCAGGCCCGATTATCAGCTTAGCCAGCTCTGGGCCTACTCTGGTGCTGCGCGGACCCGAAAAGTGGTCAAAATTTGACCGAAACATTTTTCGACCGTACTGACGGAAGGGATAAGAATTGCACCCCAAAAAGTGTGGGTATGTTTCGGGTGCAAAACCGAGTCATTCGGACCCATTTTTCAACTTTGCCTGCTCCTGTGGTCCTCGGGCCTAGAAAAGTTGTCAAAATCCGATCGAAACATTTTTCAACTGTACTGACCGAAAAAAATAAGAACTGCACCACAAACTATATGGGTACGTTTCGGGTCCAAAACTGACTCATCTTGGCCCGGTTTTCAGCTTTACCTGCTCTAGTGGTACTCAGGCTTGTAAAAGTTGTCAAAATTCGACGAAAACAATTTTCAGCAACACTGACGACAAATTATAAGAACTACACCCCGAACAGTGTAGGTATGTTTTAGATGCAAAATCGGGTCATCCGGGCACGAAAACAGTTTTTAGCAACGTTAATGACAAATTTATAAGACTTGTACCTTGAACAATGTGGGTATGTTTCGCGTGCAAATCCGGATCAGTCGGGCCTGATTATCAACTTAGCCTACTCCGGGCCTACTCTGGTGCTGCCCAGACCCAAAAATTGGTCAAATTTCGACCGAATCATTTTTAGACCGTACTGACAGGAAAGGATAAGAATTGCACCCCAAAAAGTGTAGGTATGTTTCGGTTGCAAAACCAAGTCATCCGGGCTGGATTTTCAACTTTGCCTGCAACTGTGGTACCTGGGCCTAGAAAAGTCGCCAAAATTCGATCGAAACATTTTTTAACTATACTAACCGAAAATAGTAAGAATTGCACCATAAATTATGTGGGTATGTTTCGGGTCCAAAACCGTGTTATCCGGGCATAGTTTTCAACTTTACATGCTTAGGTAGGGCTCGTGCCCGAAAAAGTCGTCAAAATTCGACGAAAACAATTTTCAGCACCACTGACGACAAACGATAAGAAGTGCACCCCCGAACAGTGTGGGTATGTTTCGGATGCAAACTCGGGTTATCCGGCCCCCATCATCAACTTAGCCTACTCCGGGCCCGCTTTGGTGCAGCACAGACCAGAAAAGTAGTCAAAATTCGACCGAAAGATTTTTCGACTGTACTGACGAAAAAGGATAAGAATTGTACCCGAAAAAGCGTGGTTATGTTTCGGTTGCAAACCGATTCATCCAGGCCCGATTTTCAACTTTGCCTGCTCCTTTGCTACACAGTCCCGAAAAAGTCGTCAAAATTCGACCGAAACATTTTTCAACTGTACTGACCAAAAACAATAAGAGCTGCACCACAAACTACGTGGCTATGTTTCTGTTCCAAAACCGAGTTTTCCGGGCCCGATTTTCAACTTAGCCTGTTTCGGGTCTGCTCTGGCAGTACCCGGACCCGAAAAGTTGTCAAAATTTAACTGAACCATTTTTTGACCGTACTAACGGGAAACGATAAGAATTCCAGCCCAAAAAGTGTTGGTATGTTTCGGGTGCAAAACAGAGTCATCCAGTCTCGATTTTCAGCTTTGCCTGCTCCAGTGCGGATCGGGCTTGAAAAAGTCGTCAAAATTCGACGAAAACAGTTTTCAGCAACACAGACGACAAACGATAAGAAACATTGTTTAACCGTACCGATGGGAAACAATAATAATTGCACCCGAAAAAGTGTGGGTATGTTTCGAGCGCTAAATCGTGTCGTCCGGGCCCGATTTTCACCTTGCCTACTCCTAGGGTACCCGGGCTTGGAAAAGTCGTCAAAAACAGAAACATTTTTCAACTATACTGACCAAAAACAATAACAATTGCCCTACAAACTATGTGGGTATGTTTCGGGTCCAAAACTGAGTCATCAGGGTCCGAATTTCAACTTTACCTGCTCCAGTGGGGCTCGTGCCCGAAAAAGTCCTCGAGATTCGAGGAAAACAATTTTTAGCAACATTATCGACAAACTATAAGAACTACAGCCCCAACAATGTGGGTATGTTTTCGGTGCATAACCGGGTCATCCGGGCTCAGTTATGAGTAGATAGTCGACCGATACATTGTTTAGCTGTACTGATGGGAAACGATAATAATTGCACCCGAAAAAGTGTGGGTATGTTTCGGGCGCTAAACCATTTCGCCCCTGGCCCGATTTTCAACTTTGCCTGCTCCTGTGTACCCGGGCTTGGAAAAGTCGTCAAAATTAGATCGAAACATTTTTCAACTATACTGACCAAAAACAATAACAATTGCACCACAAACTATATTGGTATGTTTCGGGTTCAAAATTGAGTCGTCAGGGTCTGAATTTCAACTTTACCTGCTCCAGTGGGGCTCGTGCCTGAAAAAGTCGTCAAAATTCGATGCAAACAATTTTCAGCAACACTGACGACAAACTATAAGAATTGCACCCCAAACAGTGTGGGTATGCTTCCAGTGCAAAACTGGGTCATCCGGGCTCAGTTATTAACTGAGCCTGCTCCGGGCCTGCTCTGGTCGTACACGGGCATGGAAAAGTCGTCAATACTCGACCGAAACATTCTTTAGTCGTACTGATGGGAAACAGTGATAATTGCGTCGAAAAGGTGTGGGTATGTTTCGGGCGCTAAACCGTGTCGTCCGGGCCCGATTTTCAAATTTTCCTGCTCCTGTGGTACCCGGGCCTGAAAAAGTCGTCAAAATTCGACCGAAACATTTTTCAATTGTACTGATCGAAAAGAATAAGAACTGCACCACGAACTATGTGGGTATGTTTCGGGTCCTAAACTAAGTCATCCGAGCCCGGTTTACAACTTTACCTATTCAAGTGGCGCTCGTCCCCAAAAAAGTCGCCAAAATTCAACGAAAACAATTTTCAATAACACTGACGACAAACTATAAGAACTGCACCCCAAACAGTGTGAGTATGTTTCGGGTGCAAAACCGGGTCATCCAGGCTCGATTATCAACTTAGCCTTCTCCGGGCCTGCTCTGGTGGTACCTGGGCCCGGAAAAGTCGTCAACAGTTAACCGAAACATTGTTTACCCGTACAAATGGGAAACGATAATAATTGCACCCAAAACAGTGTAGGTATGTTTTGGGCGCTAAACCATGTCGTCTGGGACCGATTTTCAACTTTGCCTGCTCCTGTGGTACTCGAGCCTGTAAAAGTCGTCAAAATTCGACCGAAATATTTTTCAACTGTACTGACCAAAAACAATAACAATTGCACCACAAACTATGTGGGTATGTTTCGGGTCCAAAACTAAGTCATCAGGGCCTGGTTTTCAACTTTACCTGCTCAAGTGGGGCTCGTGCCCGAAAAAATTGTCAAAATTTGACGAAAACAGTTTTCAGTAGCACTAATGAAAATGATAAGAACTACACCCCAAACAGTGTGGGTATGTTTTGGGTGCAAAACCGAGTCATTCGGGCCCGATTTTCAACTTTGCGTGCTCCTATGGTACCCGGGCCTGGAAAAGACGTCAAAAGTCGACTGAAACATTTTTCAACTGTAGTGACCGAAAATCATAAGAACTGCACCCAAACAGTGTGGGTATGTTTCAGGTGCAAAAACGGGTCATTCGGGCTCGGTTATCAACTTAGCCTCCTTCGTGCCTGCTCCGCTGGTACCCGGGCCCGGAAAAGTCTTCAACAGTCGACCGAAACATTGTTTAGCCGTACTGATGGGAAACGATAATAATTGCACCCGAAAAAGTGTGAGTATGTTTCGGGCGCTAAACCATGTCGTCCGAGCCCGATTGTCAACTTTGCCTGCTCCTGTGATACCCGAGCCTGGAAAAGTCGTCAAAACTCGACCGAAATATTTTTCAGTTGTACTGACCAAAAACAATAACAATTGCACCACAAACTACGTGGGTATGTTTAGGGTCCAAAACTGAGTTATGAAGACACGAATTTCAACTTTACTTGCTCCAGTGGGGCTCGTGCCCATAAAAGTCGTCAAAATTCAACGAAAACAATTTTCAGCGGCACTGACGACAAACTATAAGAACTGCACCCCCAACAGTGTGGGTATGTTTCCAGTGTAAAACCAGGACATTCGGGCTCGGTTATCAACTGAGCCTTCTTCGTGCCTGCTTTAGTGGTACTCAGGCCCGGAAAAGCCGTCAACAGTCGACCGAAACATTGTTTAGTCGTACTGTTGGGAAACGATAAATAATTGCACCCGAAAAAGTGTGGGTATGTTTCGGGCGCTAAACCGAATCATCCAAGCCCGCTTTTCAACTTTGCCTGTTGTTGTGGTACCTAAGCCTGGAAAAGTCGTCAAAATTCGATCGAAACATTTTTCAACTGTACTGACCGAAAATAATAGGAACTACTCCACAAACTATGTGGGTATATTTCGAGTCCAAAACTGAGTCATTCGGGCCCGGTTTTTAACTTTACCTGCTCCAGTAGGGCTCGAGCCCGAAAAAGTAGTCAAAATTCGATGAAAAAAAATTTAAGTAGCACTGACGACAAACTATAAGAACTGCACTCAAAACAGTGTGGGTATGTTTCGAGTGCAAAATCGGGTCATCCGAGCTCGGTTATCAACTTAGCCTGCTCCGGTCCTGCTCTGGTGGTGACAAGGACCGGAAAAGTCATCAACAGCCGACCGAAACATTGGTTAGCCGAACTGATGGGAAACGATAATAATTGCCCCTAAAAAAGTGTGCGTATGTTTAGGGCGCTAAACCGAGTCTTCTAGGACCCAATGTTCAACTTTGCCTGCTCCTGTAGTACCCGGGCCAGGAAAAGTCGTCAAAATTCGACCGAAACATTTTTCAAATGTAATGACCGAAAATGATAAGAACTGCACCACAAACTATGTAGGTATGTTTTGGGTCCAAAATTGAGTCAGCAGGGCCCGAATTTCAACTTTACCTGCTTCAGTGGGGCTCGTGCCCGAAAAAGTCCTCAAAATTCGACGAAAACAATATTCAGCAACACTAACGACAAACTATAAGAACTACACCCCCAACAATGTTGGTATGTTTCCGGTACAAAACCGGGTCATCCGGACTCGGTTAGCAACTCAGCCTGCTTCGGGCCTGCTCAGGTGGTACCTGGGCCCAGAAAAGTCATCAGTTCTCGACCGCAACATTCTTTAGCCGTACTGATGGGAAACGATAATAATTACACCCGAAAAAGTGTGGGTATGTTTCGGGCGCTAAAACGTGTTGTCCGGGCCCGATTTTCATCTTTGCCTGCTCCTGTGGTACCTGGGCTTGGAAAAGTCGTCAAAATTCTACCGAAACATTTTTCAACTATACTGCCGAAAACAATAACAATTGCACCACAAACTATGTGGGTATGTTTCAGGTCCAAAACTAAGTCACCCGGGCCCGGTTTTCAACTTTACCTGCTTAAGTGGGGCTCGTGGCCGAAAAAGTCGTCAAAATTAGACGAAAATAATTTTCAGCTACACTGATGACAAACTATAAGAACTCCCCAAACAGTGTGGGTATGTTACAGGTGCAAAACCGGGTCAACCGGGCAGGTTATCAACTTAGCCTTCTTCGGGCCTGCTCTAATGGTACCCTGGCCCGGAAAAGTTGTCGAAATTGGACCGAAACATTCTTTAGCCGTACTGATGGGAAATGATAAGAATTGCACCCCAAAAAAGTGTAGGTATGTTTCGGGCGCTAAACCGAGTAATCTAGGGCCTATTTTCAAGTTATCCTGCTCCGGTGGTGCCCGAACCCGAAAAGTTGTCAAAACTTAACCAAAACATTTTTCGACCGTACTGACGAGAAATGATAAGAATGGCACCCCAAAGACTGTCGGTAAGTTTCGGGTGCAAAATCGAGTCTTCCTGACCCAATTTTCAACTTTGCCAACTACTGTGGTACCCGGGCCTATGGTCAAAATATAGCCGAAACATTTTTCAACTGTACTGACTGAAAACGATATGGATATCACCACAAACTATGTGGGTACGTTTCGGGTGCAAACTGAGTCATCCAGGCTCAGTTTTTCGGTTTACCTACTCTAGTGGAGATCGGTCTCGAAAAAGTCGTCTAAACTCGACCAGAACAATTTTCAGCAACACCAATGACAAACGATAAGAATTGCAGCCTAAGCAGTGTGGGTATGTTTCGGGTGCAAAACCGGGTCATCTAAGCCCGGTTATCAACTTAGCCTTCTCCGGGTTTGCTCTAGTGGTACACTGGCCCGAAAAAATCGTGGAAATTGGACTGAAACATTGTTTAGCCGTACTAATAGGAAACGGTAACAATTGCACCCCAAAAAAGTGTGGGTAAGTTTCGGGCACTAAACTGAGTCATTTGGGGTTGTTTTCAACGTTTCCTAATCTAGTTGTGCCCGGACCCGAAAAGTCGTCAAAACTCGACCGAAACATTTTTTGCTCGTACTGACGAGAAAAGATAAGAATTGCACTCCAAAAAGTGTTAGTATATTTCGGGTGCAAAATCGAGTCTTCCGAGCCCGATTTTCAACTTTGGCAGCTACTGTGATACTTGGGCTTTGAAAAGTCGTCAAAACTCGACCGAAACATTTTTCGACAGTACTGACGAGAAATAAGAATTGCCTCCCAAAGTGTGTCGGTATGTTTCGAGTGCAAAATCGAGTCTTCCGGGCCCGATTTTCAACTTTTCCAGCTGCTGTGGTACCCAGGGCCTGCAAAAGTCGTCAAAATTTGGCCAAAATATTTTTCAACTGTACTGACTGAAAACGGTATGAATATCACCACAAACTATGTGGGTATGTTTCGGGTTCAAACTGAGTCATCTAGGCCCGATTTTCCACTTTACCTGCTCAAGTAGGGTTCGGGCCCGAAAAAGTCGTCTAAACTCGACCAAAACACTATTCAGCAATACTGACGACGGTAAGAACTGCAACACAAACAATGTGTGTATGTTTCGAGTGCAAAACCGGGTCATCCGGCCTCGATTATCAACTTAGCCTTCTCCGGGCCTGTTTGGGGGTACCCGGGCCCGGAAAAGTCGTCAAAATTAGACCGAAACGTTATTTAGCCGTACTGATGGGAAACGATAAGAATTGGACACAAAAAAAAAGTGTGGGTATGTTTCAGGAGTTAAACCGAGTCATCTTGGGCCTGTTTTCAACTTTTCCTGCTCTAGTGGTGCCCGGACCTGAAAAGTCGTAAAAACTCGATGCTAACATTTTTCGACCGTACTGACGAGAAATGATAAGAATTGTACCCTAAAGAGTGTCGGTATGTTTTGGGTGCGAAATCAAGTCTTCCGGGCCTGATTGTCAACTTTGCCAGCTGCTGTGGTACCATGGCCTGGAAAAGTCGTCAAAATTCGGCGAAAAACATGTTTCAACTATACTGACTGAAAACGATACGAATATCACCACAAACTAATGGGGTATGTTTTGAGTGCAAACTGAGTTATCCGGGCCCGGTTTTCCACTTTACCCGCTTTAGTAGGGCTCGGGCCCGAAAAAGTCGTCTAAACTCGACCAAAACAATTTTTAGCAACACTGACGACAAACGATAAGAACTGCAACCTGAACAGTGTGGCTATGTTTCGGTTGCAAAATCGGGTCATCCGGGCCCCGTTATTAATTGAGCATTCTCCGGGCCTGCTCTTGTGGTACCCTGGCCCCGAAAAGTCGTAAAAATTGGACCGAAGCACTGTTTAGCCGTACTGATTGGAAACAATAGGAAATGCACCCCAAAAAGGTGTTTGTACGTTTCGGGCGCTAAACCAAGTCATCTGGGACCTCGTTTTCAACATTTCCTGCTCCGGTGGTGCCCGAACCCAAAACGTTGCCAAAAATCGAGCGAAACATTTTTCGACCGTACTGAGGAGAAATGATAAGAATTCCACCCCAAAGAGTGTCGGTATGTTTCGGGTGCAAAATCGAGTCTTAAGGGCCCAATTTTCAACTTTGCCAGCTGCTGTGGTACCCGGGCTTGGAAAAGTCGTCAAAATTCGCCTGAAACAGTTTTCAACCGTATTAACTGAAAATGATATGAATATCACCACAAACTATGTGGGTATGTTTCGGGTGCAAACTGAGTCATCTGGGACCGATTTTCCACTTTACCTGCTCTAGTAGGGTTCGAGCCCAAAAAAGTCGTCTAAATTCGACCAAAATAGTTTTCAGCAACACTGACAACAAACCATAAGAACTGCAGCACAACTAGTGTATGTATGTTTCGGGTGCAAAACTGGGTCATCCGGCCCCCGTTATCAACTTAGCCTTCTCCAGGCCTACTCTGGGGGTACCCGGGTCCGAAAAAGTCGTCAAGATTAGACCAAAACATTATTTAGCCGTAATGATGGGAAACGATAAGAATTGTACCCCAAAAAACTGTTTGTATGTTTCAGGCGCTAAACCGAGTCATCTGCGGCCTGTTTTCAACTTTTCCTGCTCCGGTGGTGCCTGAACCCGAAAAGTTGTCAAAACTTGACCGAAACATTTTTCGACCTTACTGACGAGAAATGAAAAGAATTGCACCCCAAAGAGTTTCGGTATGATTCGGGTGCAAAATCGAGTCTTCCGAGCCCGATTTTCAACTTCGCCAGCTGCTGTGGTACCTGCGCCTAGAAAAGTTGTAAAAATTTGGCTGAAACATTTTTCAACCGTACTAACTGAAAACGATATGAATATCACCACAAACTATGTAGGTATGTTTTTGGTTGCAAACTGAGCCATCCGGGCCCGGTTTTCCACTTTACCTGCTCTAGTGAGGCTAGGGCCCGACAGAGTCGTCAAAACTTGACCAAAACAACTTTTAGCAACACTGACGACAAACGATAGGAACTGCAGCCCAAACAATGTGAGTATGTTTCGGGTGCAAAACCGGGTCATCCAGGCCCGGTTATTAATTTAGCCTTCTCCGGGCCTGCCGTAGTGGTACCCTGGCCCCGAAAAGTCGTCAAAATTGTACCGAAACACTGTTTGGCCGTACTGGACCCCAAAAATGTGTTTGTATGCTTCGGACGCTAAACCGAGTCATCTGCGGCCTCATTTTCAACTTTTCCTGCTCCGGTGGTGCCCGAACCCAAAACGTTGTCAAAAGTCGAGCCAAACATTTTTCAGCTATACTGACGAGAAATGATAAGAATTCCACTCCAAAGAGTGTCGGTATGTTTCGAGTGCAAAATCGAGTCTTCCGGGCCCGATTTTCAACTTTGCAAGCTGCTGTAGCACCTAGGGCCTGGAAAAGTCGTCAAAATTGGGCCGAAATATTTTTCAACTATACTGACTGAAAACGATATGAATATCACCACAAACTATGTTGGTATCTTTCGGGTGCAAACTGAGTCATCTGAGCCCAGTTTTCCCCTTTACCTGCTCTAGTAAGGCTCGGGTCCGAAATAGTCGTCTAAACTCGACCGAAACACTTTTCAGCAACACTGTCGACAAACGATAAGAATTGCAGCCCAAACAGTGTGGGTATGTTTCGGGTGCAAAACCGAGTCATTCGGGCCCCGTTATCAACTTAGCCTTCTCCGGGCCTTCTCTAGTGGTACCCTGGCACGGACAAGTCGTCAAAATTAAACCGAAACATTATTTGGCCGTAATGATGGGAAACGATAAGAATTGCACCCCAAAAAAGTGTTTGTATGTTTTAGGCGCTAAACAGTGTCATATGGGGCCTGTTTTCAACTTTTCCTGCTCCGGTGGTGACCGGACCGGAAAAGTCGTCAAAACTTGGCTGAAACATTTTTTGATCGTATTGATGAGAAATGATAAGAATTGCACCCCAAAGAGTGTAGGTATGTTTCCGGAGCGAAATCGAGTCTTCTGGGCCCAATTTTCAACTTTGCAAGCTGTTGTGGTACCCGGGCCTGGAAAAGTCGTCAAAACTCGGCTGAAACAGTTTTCAACCGTACTGACTGAAAACGATATGAATATCACCACAAACTATGTGGGTATGTTTCGAGTGCAAACTGAGTCATATGGGACCGATTTTCCACTTTACCTGCTTTAGTAGGGCTCGGGTCCGAAAAAGTCGTCTAAACTCGACCAAAACAGTTTTCAGCAACACTAATGACAAACGAGAAGAAGTGCAGCCCAAATAATGTGCGTATGTTTCGGGTGCAAAACCGGGTCATCCGGGCCCGGTTATCATGTTAGCCTTCTCCGGGCCTACTCTAGTGGTACCTGGGTCCGGAAAAGTCGTCAAAATTAGACCGAAACATTATTTAGCCGTACTGTTGGGAAACGGTAGGAATTGACACAAAAGAAGTGTGGGTATGTTTCGGGCGTTAAACCGAGTCATCTGGGGCTTGTTGTCAACATTTCCTGCTCTATTGGTACCCGAACCCGAAAAGTTGTGAAAACTCGACCGAAACATTTAATGACGAGAAATAATAAAAATTGCACCCCAAAAAGTGTCGGTATGTTTCGGGTGCGAAATCGAGTCTTCCAAACCCGATTTTCAGCATTGCCAGCTGGTGTGGTACCAGGGCTTAGAAAAGTCGTCAAAATTGGGCCGAAACATTTTTCAACCGGTTTGACTGAAAACGATATGAATATCACCACAAACTATATGAGTATTTTTGGGGTGCAAACTGAGTCATCTGGGCCCGGTTTTCCAGTTTACCTGCTCTAGTGAGGCTTGGGCCCGAAAAAGTCGTTTAAACTTGACCAAAACAATTTTCAGCAACACTGACAACAAACGATAAGAACTGCACCGCAAACAGTGTGGGTATGTTTCGTGTGCAAAACTGGGTCATCTGGGCCCGGTTATCAACTTAGCCTTCTCCGGGCCTGCGCTAGTGGTAACCTTGGCCCCGAAAAGTTTTCAAAATTGGATCGAAACAATGTTTAGCCGTATTGATGAGAAACGACAAGAATTGCACCCCAACGAGTGTCGATATGTTTCGGGTGCAAAATCGAGTCTTCCGGACCCGATTTTCAACTTTGCTAGCTGCTGTGGTACCAGGGCCTTAAAAAGTCGTCAAAATTCGGCCGAATCATTTTTCAAATGTATTGACTGAAAATGATATAAATATCACCCAAACTATGTGGCTATGTTTCGGGTGCAAACTGACTCATCTGGGACCAGTTTTCCACTTTACCTGCTCTAGTAGGGCTCAGGCCTGAAAAAGTCGTTTAAACTCGACCAAAACAGTTTTCAGTAACACTGACGACAAACGATATCAACTGCAGCCCAAACAGTGTGTTTATGTTTCGGGTGCAAAATCGTGTCATCCAGGCCTGCTCTGGTGGTACCTGAGCCAGGAAAAGTCGTCAAAATTAGACCGAAACATTATTTGGTCGTACCGATAGGAAACAATAAGAATTTGACACAAAAAAAGTGTAGGTATGTTTCGGGCGCTAAACCGAGTCATCTGAGGCCTGTTTTCAACTTTTCCTCCTCGAGTAGTGCTCGGACCTGAAAAGTCGTCAAAACTCGACCGAAACATTTTTCGACCGTATTAACGAGAAATGATAAGAATTGCACCTCAAAGAGTGTAAGTATGTTTCGGGTGCGAAATCGAGTCTTCCGAGCCCGATTTTTAACTTTGCCAACTGTTGTAGTACCAGGGCCTGAAAAAGGCGTCAAAATTCGGCCGAAATATTTTTCACCTGTACTAACTAAAAACGATATGAATATCACCACAAACTATGTGGGTATGTTTCGGGTGCAAACGGAGTCATCCGGGCCCGATTTTTCACTTTACCTGCTCTAGTGGGGCTCGGGCTCGAAAAAGTCGTCTAAACTTGACCAAAACAATTTTCAGCAACATTGACTACAAACAATAATAACTGCAGCCCAAAAAGTGTAGGTATATTTCAGACGCTAAACCGAGTCATCTGGGTTGCCTGTTTGCAACTTGTCCTGCTCTAGTGGGGCCCAGACCCGAAAAGTTGTCAAAATTCGACTGAAACATTTTTCGACCATACTGACGAGAATTGATAAGAATTGTACCCCAAAGAGTGTCGGTATGTTTCGGGTGCAAAGTCGAGTCTTCCGAGCCCGATTATAAACTTTGCCAACTGCTGTGGTACCCAGGCCTGGAAAAGTCGTCGAAATTTTTTCGAAACATTTTTCAAATGTACTGACTGAAAACGATATGAACTTCACCACAAACTATGTGGGTATGTCTCGGGTGAAAAAAGAGTCATCCGGGCACGGTTTCCCACTTCACCTGCAATAGAGGGACTCGGGCCCGAAAAAGTCGTCAAAACTCGACCAGAATAGTTTTCAACAACACTGACGACAAACGATAAGAACTACTGCCCAAATAGTGTGTGTATGTTTCGGGTGCAAAACCGGGTCATCCGAGCTCGGTTATTAACTTTGCCTTCTCTGGGCCTGCTCTGGTGGTACCCGGGTCCGGAAAAGTTATCAAAATTGGACAGAAAAATTATTTAGCCGTACTGATGGGAAACAATAAGAATTGGACACAGAAAAATTGTGGGTATGTTTTGGGCGCTAAACCGAGTCATCTGAGGCCTGTTTTCAACTTTTCCTGTTGCAGTGGTACCCAAACCTGAAAAAGTTGTCAAAACTCGACCGAAACGTTTTTCGACCGTACTGACGAGAAATGATAAGAATTGCACCCCAAAGAGTGTTAGTATGTTTCGGGTGCAAAATCGAGTCTTTCGAGCCCGATTTTCAACTTTGCCAGCTGATGTGGTACACGGGCCAGGAAAAGTCGTCAAAATTCGGCCGAAACATTTTTCAACTGTATTGATTGAAAACGGTACGAACTGCACCACAAACTATGTGGGTATGTTTCGGGTGCAAACCGAGTCATCCGGGCCCGGTTTTGCACTCTACCTGCTCTAGTGGGGCTTGGGCTCGAAAAAGTCGTCAAAACCTGACCAAAACAGTTTTCAGCAACACTGACGACAAACGATAAGAATTGTACTCGAAATAGTGTGGGTATGTTTTGGGTTTAAAACCTGGTCATCCGGGCCCGGTTATCAACTTAGCCTTCTCCGGGCATGCTGTGGTGGTACCTGGGCTCAGAAAAGTGGTCAAAATTGGACTGAAACTTTGTTTAGTCGTACTGATCGAAAATGATAAGAATTGGACACACAAAAAGTATGAGTATGTTTCGGGCGGTAAATCGATAATCTGGGGCCTGTTTTCAACTTTTCCTGCTCCAGTGGTGGTCGGACCCGAAAAGTAGTCAAAAGTGGACCCAAACATTTTTCGACCGTACTAACGAGAAATGATAAAAATTACACCCCAAAGAGTGTTAGTATGTTTCGGGTGCAAAATCGAGTCTTCCGTGCCAGATTTTAAAATTTGCCAGCTGTAGTGGTACCCGAGCCTGGAAAAGTCGTCAAAATTCGGCCGAAACATTTTTCAAATGTACTGACTGAAAACTATATGAATATCACCACAAATTATGAGGGTATGTTTCGGGTGCAAACTGAGTCATCCGAGCCCGGTTTTCCACTTTACCTGCTCTAGTGGGGCTCGGGCCCGAAAAAGTCGTCATAACTCGACCAAAACAGTTTCCAGTAACGCTGACGACAGACGATAAGAACTGTAGCCCAAACAGTGTGAGTATGTTTCGAGTGCAAAATCGGGTCATCCGGGCCCGGTTATCAACTTAGCCTTCTCCGCGCATGCTCTGGTGGTACCCCTTTCCGGAAAAGTAGTCAAAATTGGACCGAAACATTGTTTAGCCATACTGATGGGAAACAATAAGAATTGCATCCCAAAAAAGTGTAGGTATGTTTTGGGCGCTAAACCGAGTCATCTACGGCCTGTTTTCAACTTTTATTGCTCCGGTGGTCCCCGAACCCAAAAAGTTGTCACAACTCAACCGAAACATTTTTCGACCGTACTCACGTGAAACGATAAGAATTGCACCCCAAACAGTGTCGGTATGTTTCGGGTGCAAAATCGAGTCTTCCGAGCCCGATTTTCAACTTTTCCAGCTGTTGTGGTACTCGGGCCTCCAAAAGTCGCCAAAATTCGGCCGAAACATTTTTCAATTGTACTGACTCAAAACCATATGAATATCACCACAAATTATGAGGGTATGTTTCGGGTGCAAACTGAGTCATCCAGGCCCGGTTTTCCACTTTACCTACTCTAGTGGGGCTCGAGCCCGAAAAAGTCGTCATAACTCGACCAAAACAGTTTTCAGCAATGCTGACGACAGATGATAAGAACTTTAGCCCAAACAGTGTGGGTATGTTTCAAGTGCAAAACCGGGTCATCCGGGCCCGGTAATCGACTTAGCCTTCTCCGGCCATGCTTCGGTGGTACCCGTGCCCGAAAAAGTGGTCAAAATTGGACCGAAACATTGTTTAGCCGTACTCATGGGAAACAATAAGAATTGCACACCAAAAAAGTGTAGGTATGTTTCGGGCACTAAATCGAGTAATCTGGGGCCTGTTTTCAACTTTTCCTGCTCTAGTGGTGCCCGGACCCGAAAAGTCGTCAAAACTCGATCGAAACATTTTTCGACCGTACTGACGAGAAATGATAAAAATTGCACCTCAAAGAGTGTCGGTATGTTTCGGGTGCAAAATTGGGTCTTCCGGACCAGATTTTCAACTTGGCCAACTACTGTGGTATCGTGGAAAAGTCCTCAAAATTCGGCCAAAACATTTTTTAACTGTACTGACTGAAAACGATATAAACTACACCACGAACTAGGTGGGTATGT
>Ga0209489_106840_pt1 | contig 17770 bp, 19 predicted proteins | sample SiratrowhiteBW_FD_187527 | JGI IMG/M metagenome (GOLD analysis project Ga0209489, IMG submission 187527) | Root nodule microbial communities of legume samples collected from California, USA - Siratro white BW (SPAdes) (version 2) | ecosystem: Host-associated > Plants > Roots > Nodule | place...
CAAGACAACGGATGCAAAGATCTGGGTAGAGGGTGCCCTTGCAAGAGGACTCTATGTAGGTCATTGATTTAGGGTTTCTGTGCCTTGTCAATGATGATGGCTCAACTGGGGTGGCAAGAAATGAGAAGAGAGAGAGGAACATGACAAGCCATGTGAGGTTGAGTTGTGCCATGTTAAAGTTGAGTCTCAAGTAAAGCTTTTGGTTAGCTGTGAGCCTAATAGCAGAGAGATTTCAAGGTCTAAAGGAGATTTTTGGTTGATGAAATGACAATGGGGTGTGGAACTTAAATAGAGAGTTACATCACAACACACGCATAGGATTGAGATAAAAATTATAAATGGAGCTGGGTCGGTCAAATGAAAAATCAAAGATGATAAAATTAGCATTGATTACATTATATTGTTATCTTATGTGTGGATATGGGAAGACATTCTTCTCGTAAATGTTACCAAGAAAATACTTGTTTGGAGTAAAACCTAGTTTAAGAAACTAGTTTTTATTATTTGATTGAGGGCGGTGTTGTGTGAAGTAAATATGTGGTTCAAACTTTAGTCATTACACGTTTAAAATTAAGGTTAGACTTTTTGAATTAAGATATGGAAACCCTAAACCATTAAAATCAAGGGATGTGGAATATATGATGCTTATTTAGTAAGGAAAAATTAATACGAAACTTGAATGAGTAAGGATCAATGTGCAACTTGAAACTTTGCAAGGCTACACTTGCGGTTCTCTGTCCCTTGGAAAAGAAGTGGACGATAGAAGACATGTGATTTAGAAGATTAAGTAGTAAGGAAAAACATAATTATGCTTATAATTTGGATAACTAAAACTATAATGATGCTTCATTATATTAATTATTATTTGTTCTTAATTTTGCAATTGAGACATTGAAGTAACTGCATGCTTCAATTGTTTTGTAGAATAAGCTTATTGGTTAAAGTCAGAATTAAATTATAGTGTTTAAGATGTTATTTAATAGACAAAATTATGTCTTGATTTTTTAGTCTAATGATAACCTCAATATGATTTTTTGTGGGACAACTATTTAATGAGTGATTGTTAATAGGTTCAAGAATCCTGCAATTCCAATAATTAATAGCGACCAAGTTAAGAGCAATTATACATAAGAGTAATTAGGTTATATAATATATTCTTATAAATTCAAAATACTCACTTATCTAGACTCTTAAGAAAATTTAAATTACTTTACATGATTTGGCTTTCCTTTGACAGTCTTACTTACCCCACGTAATATAAAAATGAATGATCTTTAAATTAATATATAGTTAAATAAAAGTCAAATTGAACAAAAATTTGTTAGCACAAGTAATTCTATACGTATGTTCCTTCATTTAGATTTGGGGTTTATTTTCAATTTAACTTGAATTTTGTCAACACCTAGTTTCGTCCGGATAAAAAATATGTGTTTCTAATAATTTTAAAATTATAATTTCAAATTTTTAATCATTTAGTAAACTTTGATTTTTGTTTGTATTCTCTCTTATTTAAAAATAAATAAATAAATAAAATGAAAAATGTATTTGTTTTATTTTATTGTCTTTCTCTATTTATTTTTATAGTAATGATAACCAAATACAAAAAATTGTGGATCTATCAAGGCTACCACCTCTTGGGTCAGCCCTCCTCTCTTTAAATAAAAGAAGAAAAATAAAAGAAGAGGTTGAAAAGCAGTTTAATGCTGGATTCTTAACTGTAGCGCAATACCCTCAATGTGTAGCTAACGTTGTTCCTGTTCCGAAGAAAGATGGGAATGTCCGAATGTATGTAGATTACAAAGATCTAAACAGCGCTAGCCTTAAAGATGATTTTCCACTACCGCATATCGACACGTTAGTGGACAAGACTGCTACGTCGTCATTATACTCATTCATGGATGGATTCTCCGGATATAATCAAATTAAACTGGCGCCTGAAGATATGGAGAAAACTACTTTTATCACTCTGTGGGGCACATTTTGTTACAAAGTTATGTCTTTTGGGTTGAAAAATGCTGGTGCAACCTATCAAAGGGCAATAGTGGCTCTTTTTCATGATATGATGCACAAAGAGATTGAAGTCTACGTTGATGATATGATAGCTAAATCTGAATCTGAAGAAGAGCACCTTGTTAATCTGAAAAAGTTGTTTGAGAGGTTGAGAAAATATAAAATCAGGTTGAATCCGTCTAAGTGTACCTTCGGGATGAAGTCAGGGAAACTCCTAGGATTCCTTGTTAGTGAAAGAGGAATAGAAGTGGATCCAGACAAAGTATGTGCTATTCTCGAGATGCCACATCATGTACTGAGAAACAAGTTCGAGGTTTTCTGGGAAGATTGAATTACATTGCTAGATTTATTTCCCCGCTAACCGCCACTTGTGAACCAATTTTCAAACTGTTACGAGAGGATCAAGTGGTAGAATGGAATGAGGACTGTCAGAATGCTTTTGATAAAATCAAAGAATATTTGAAAGAGCCTCCAATACTGCGTCCGCCAGTCCCTAGAAGGCCTCTTATTCTCTATCTGACAGTATTAGACGGATCAATGAGTTGTGTATTGGGTCAGCATGATGAAACGGGAAAGAAGGAACATGTCGTATATTATTTGAGCAAAAAGTTTACTGATTGTGAGCAGAGATATTCTTCATTGGAAAAAACCTGTTGTGCCTTAGCTTGGACGACACATCGTTTGAGACAGTATATGCTTAGTCACACAACATGGTTAGTATCTAAAATGGACCCGATTAAGTACATTTTTGAGAAGCCTGCTCTAATTGGAAGAATAGCTCGTTGGCAGATGTTGTTATCAGAATTTGATATTGTTTATGTCACTCAAAAAGCTATTAAAGGCAATGCTTTGGCTGAATACTTAGCTCAACAGCCCATAGATGATTACCAACCCATGCAACCTGAGTTCCCGGATGAAGATATTATGACTTTGTTTGTATTTGCCGACGGTAATGATGAAAGGAAATGGATTTTATTCTTTGACGGATCCTCCAATGCTTTAGGACATGGTATAGGGGCAGTGCTTATCTCCCCGGAAAAATAATATATACCAATGACTACTAGGTTATGTTTTGATTGTACAAATAACATAGTGGAATATGAAGCTTGTGCCATGGGGATCAGAGCAGCAATAGAATATAAAGCAAGGTGTTTGAATGTATATGGTGACTCAACACTGGTTATCCATCACATTAAAGGAGAATGGGAAACCCGAGATCAGAAACTAATTCCTTACAAAGCATACATCAAAGGGTTGATTGAATATTTTGATGAGATAGAGTTTCATCATATCTCGAGAGAAGATAACCAGCTAGCTGATGCTCTTGCTACTCTATCCTCTATGTTTGTGATAAGTCAAGAAGAGGAGTCGCCAATGATTAAAATGCAAAGTCACGAGAATCCAGTATACTGCAATTTCATTGAAGAAGAAGTAGATGGCAAGCCCTAGTACTTTGATATAAAACGATACCTTCAGAATCGTGAATACCCTGATTCAGCCTCAGAGAATGATAAAAGAATGTTGAGAAGGTTAGCCTTGAGTTTCATTTTGGATGGAGATGTGCTGTATAAACGAAATCACGATATGATGCTCCTCCGTTGTGTGGATGCTAAAGAGGCCGAACTAATATTGTAAGAAGTGCATGAAGGAACCTTCAGAACTCATATGAATGGGCATTCCATGGCTAGAAAGACCCTAAGGGCTGGATATTTTTGGATGACAATGGAAAATGATTGTTGTAAACATGTGAGAAAGTGTCAGAAATGTCAAATATATGCTGATAACATTAATGTATCACCGACTGCATTAAATGTTTTATCACGCCATGGCCTTTCTCCATGTGGGGTATAGACGTTATTGGAGTTATTGAACCAAAGGCATCGAATGAACATCGCTTTATGCTGATGGCCATTGATTATTTTACGAAATGGGTTGAAGCTGCTTCTTACGCAAATGTGACTAGAAAAGTAGTGGCAAAATTTATAAGGAAAGTGTTGATTTCCAGATATGGAATTCCTGACAGAATTATCACTGATAATGCCACCAACCTAAACAATCAAATGATGACTAAGCTGTGTGATGAGTTCAAGATTAAACATTACAATTCTTCCCCTTATCGTCCCAAGATGAATGGAGCGGTTGAGGCGGCTAACAAAAATATAAAGAAGATAGTTCAAAAGATGGTAGTAACCTATAAAGACTGGCACGAGATGCTGCCGTTTGCCTTGCATGGTTATCGTACATCAGTGAGAACATCAACAGGAGCAACTCCTTTCTCATTGGTTTACAGAATGGAGGCCGTACTACCATTTGAAGTTGAAATTCCTTCTCTATGAGTGTTGATGGAAACCAAGTTGGAAGAAGTTGAATGGGTTAAAGCGAGTTATGAACAACTCAGTTTTATTGAAGAGAAGAGGTTAGCCGTTGTATGTCATGGACAATTATATCAAAAGAGAATGAAAAAGGCATTTGATAAAAAAGTTCGTTTGCGAGAGTTTCATGAAAGAGATCTGGTGGTTAAAAAGATCATATCAGTTCAGAAGGATCATCGCGGTAAATGGATGCCAAACTATGAAGGTCCATATGTGGTAAAGAAAGCCTTCTCCGGAGGAGCACTAATTCTCACAAGGATGGATGAGGAAGAGTTACCATTACCGGTTAACTCTGACATAGTTAAAAAATTCTATGTCTAATATGATTCCATAATTTAGGAAATGTAATATTTGGAAACATTGAATGGTATTGGAGTTGTATCTGTATATTCCTTTTGATGAAATAAAATTTCCTTTGATTTCTCCACATATTTTTGTTATGCTAAGAGAAGTATACATCACTGGTAGGCTACGAGATTTCTCGAATTCTGAAGGATGTCGCAGAATAAAAAAAAGGGATAAGAGAAAATTGGCTCAGTAAATCGTGCTTATGAGATCATTGAATTTATTGATAAAATAATAAAAAGCAATAAAAAAAAAGTTTTGGCACATTTTTAAAGCTTGGCATAAGAAAGAGGAATTAATTGATCTTTATCAGACGGAACATATTTGCATGCACATGTCTTAAAAAAAACCTCTGTGAGCCTTCATTCATTCAGCCAGGAAGAGAAAGGATTCGTCTCAATATCCCAGTGTCGATTGTCAAAGCTAAAATAAACATCACACTGGGGCAATCAGATAAAGTTTTCATTCTCAATCTCTTCTCTCCAAAGGCATTCAAAATTAAAATATTAATAAGAGTCCATCAGATTGAAAAAGCCCACAAAAGGGAAATCTGAGCAAAAGATAGGACAATAAGAAGAAAGAGAAAGAAAAATGACAAGTGTTGAGAGTCGTTGAAATTTGTTGTAGGAGTTAATCTCTCTGAAAATCAAGCAATCAAGACTCAAAATGATATATGGCCATGTTTCTTCATCCCAAATAATCAATAAATTTTCCATTGTACCCTCTTTGAGCCTAAAATAAATTTTCTTTCAAAAAGATACCCCAAACAAAATCATAAGCAAGCTGAAATGCAGTTCATGATACATATCAAAATCTTCCCAAGAAGAAACACTAAGAAAAGAAAGGAAAGAAAGAAAAGAAAAAAATCAATCAAAAAACAAAAGTATGTTATCAAATCAAAGGTGACATGCACAAATAAAGAACATTCGTACCAGGGGAGAAAAAATAACAATGGTAGAAAATGATCTCAGCAAAAACTTGAATTGTCTTTCACAAGACCAAGTTGATGATTTTTGTTACAAAATAATAATAAAAAAACGCACACAGTCTTTTGAGCCTTTATACCCTTGCTTTCAAAACCCTTTAGACCATTGGCCATGTTACAAGCCACAAAAAGTCCATATAGATTGAAGAATGATTGCAACGAATTTCACGAAGATTAATCCTGCAACAGAGAGATTTGACTGCCAATATGAGTCAGGAAAAATGAAAAAATGAATAAAAAGGAAAAAAAATCCTAATGCCTTTGGTAGAAAGGATGATATCAATTTGCCAACTAAACAAGAGCAAAATATTATCATTGAAATTGGGGCAATCCTTTCTTATTTGTGTCTTTCCCATTATTCTTTTGAATTAATTTTTGTCACCCATACTTCAAAACTGGGGCACTCCTATTTGGTCGATCTGTATTTGTTCACCTTTTGAAGACATAGTTTCTTCACATAAGTTGTATTACCTCAGTTTCTCACTAAACTCATTTAACCCAGCAAGATAAGCCATCCCTTTGAACCCAACTTCTCATACTTCAAAACTAAAAAATTGGGGCACTATCGTTTGCAGTTTGAGGTAATGTCATTTGGACTCTCCTCAGTTGATCATAAAACTTTATTTCCCATTTTTATTGTTTAACCACCAATTTAAGTGCATGTGCGACAAAATGTGATGAATGATGGAGCCAATAAGCTTAATTTCACTTGTCAGGCTTAAGGTTTGCCAAAATTTTTGAAAAAATCCAAATCAAGACAAAAAGAAATTTTTATGACTCAATAAATTCAATGATTGCTAAAAAACATTTGATTTATGGCAAAAAGCAGAAAAATGATGAAAAAGAATGGAAAATGAAAAAAACAAACAAGCTTTGTTGAACGTAAAGTTTTACTTTAGGTTTTTGAAATATCATGCATTATCCAGACTTACATTGCATTCACACGTGCATACATTTAATAAGCAAAAAAATCAAAATTTCATGCATTCAGGCATGCGTATTCATTCACACATGCAATCACATGCATATAGTCAAACAACCAGAAACTCAAAGTTTCCATGCATTCATACATGCATTTTCATAATAATGTTGATCAAAACTCGCTAAAGCTGAATTCTCCAAAGATAAAAGGCCCTCTCGATACAAGACCTAAAGTGAAGATACGGTGATCCTCTTGCTACAAGATCCCGGTCTCATATTGTTTGGTGTGACCCGTTGGTTCACGGTCAACCTTATGTTTGGAGTGATGATCCCCTCGGTACAAGATCTAAATCTCCAGTGAAGGTTCATGATCCTCTCGATACAAGATTTCGATCTCACATGATTGTTCAGAAGACCCTCTAGATACAAGGTCTGAAGTGAAGATACGGTGATCCTCTCAATACAAGATCCCGGTCTCATGTTGTTTGGTGTGACCCACTAGTTCACAGTCAACCTTATATTCGGAGCGATGATCCTCTCGATACAAGATCTCGATCTCCAGTTAAGATTCGTAGCCCTCTCGTCCTCAGAATGTCAAGGTTGCGATTTCATTTCTGTTGCCGCAATAAATGACGTGACTCTCTCGTTTTCATATAAAGTCAAGGTCTCGACCATGATTAGGTGTATAACTCTCTCGTCCTCAAGAGGTCAAGGTTATGATGTCATTTTTAGTCCTCAATTTTGAAAATATTTTCATTTCGAACGAAATCAGTTGTTTATATCTTTACTTATCTTTTATTACAATAACTTGGAAAATTTTAATTTTCAAAGTTATTCGATAAAATCCAAGTAAAGAGGGGCAGCTGTCAACACCTAGTTTCGTCCGGATAAAAAATGTGTGTTTCTAATAATTTTAAAATTATAATTTCAAATTTTTAATCATTTAGTAAACTTTGATTTTTGTTTGTATTCTCTCTTGTTTTAAAAATAAATAAATAAATAAAATGAAAAATATATTTGTTTTATTTTATTGTCTTTCTCTATTTATTTTCATAGTAATGATAACCAAATACAAAAAATTGTGGATCTATCAAGGCTATACCACCTTCAGCCCTCCTCTCTTTTCACACCCGTAGCATCAAAGCCCAACCCTTTTTCCCTTCTCACACTCCCTGATCATTGACACCCCCACTAAATCTTCAGGATCTTCGAACTCTCTCTCCTCCCAAAAATCGTCGTACTCCCAACAAACCAACACAGCACCACCATCCTCCAGTACCCTGCAAAAAAGCAATTTGGTCTCCCTGCAAGAACGATCTCGAGGCAAGCAAGGCAGGGAATGTCCCCTAAAAAAAAAAGAAGGGAAAGCAAGATTAAAAGAACACAAGAAATATAGAAGAGAGGATGGAGAACAGAACAAAAAAAATACACTAAGAGAAAAAAAAGAATCACAGAGTTCCAGTGGATTCCTGAGATTCTGAGGAGAAATTGCTTGGAGTTAGGGGGAGAAGAAAAAAGAAGAAAGGCTTAGAGAGGTATCATGATTCTTGTTCCTGTTGCTTGGTCTCTCTAATGTATTTTTTACGTTTGAATACTCTGAATGATTACATGCCTTTCGTTCCCTTGATCTCTCATGTGCTTCGAATGATTACATGCTTCCTGTTCCATTGATTTCTTACATGCTTCAGTATTGTGTTTCTGCATATACCTGTGAATAAATATAATTCAAACGTAAAATAAAAGAAGGAAACTCAAATCAGAAGGAACAGATGAATAAAACTTAGACATAAGCATAAGAGAGGAAGAGGAGAAAGAACCAAGTATTGCAATCGTGCACCTCTGTTCTGTCAAACCACCCAAGCAACACTCTCCCTCTCACTCTCTTTATCTCTCTCTCCTACTCATAAACTCATGATCCCATACACCACCTGCTGACGGGACCGAGGCCATGAACGTCGGCAGAACCGGCAACTCCCACATCGCCACTATTTACCTCACAACCGCACCACCCTCTCTTTCTCTCCTCCTCCAAAATGGCTCTTCTTCTCGACAACTGTGAAGGCATTCTACTCTCTTTAAACTCACACAAATCAGTGCCAGCTCCTCTTCTATTATCACCCTACCATCACCGAACGCACCCTCCATCCCCACCAACAATGCTTCGCTCCAAACAACCACCACCTTATCGCCCTCCTCACTCCTCTGTCGCCACCGAAACACACCTCAACCTCCCTCTCCTGACGCTATAAAAGCTCCAAGCCATGCAAACTCATTACCAGCTGCTGCCAAGGACTCTCGAAGTCCCATTCTCTCCCCCAACCTTGATATCACACCTCCACAGTGCCCAAAACGCCTAACGCCATGTATTCCCCATACCTCCAAACCACCGTGACCAGCCTCGTGCCCCTCCTGCACCGTCAACGTCGCCATGAACAACCTAAACCGCACCTCCGCAAGCTAAGCTTTGCCCACAAACATCATCAAACCACCATAGCAGCACCACCTCACCACCAACTCGTGCCACTATCACCCTCGTTACCCTTCATTCCTTCCACCCGAACCTCCTTCTTCCTTCCCTACGCCGCCGGGAAGCCACCACACCCTCCTTCCCACTATGCCTCCATCAAGCCACCTTCCTCCCAAACCATTCACCAAACAACCTTAAGACCATAAAGCTTCAGATTCTTCAAACAGCACCTCCTTGGTAGCCTTCTCTTCTTCCCTGCCATCTAGCAAACCATAAACTTTGAGAATCCACCCAAGCCACCTCCAGCTCCCCCCACAAACATCATCTTCACAGCTTAGCCCCAAAACTCACCAACCCCAACCACGTGGTGACTTCACTCTTGCTTCCCGTATCCACCACCTCTATTCATGCACATATTACCACCGTGATGCCGCTACCTCCATCACTTCCAACAAACCTCCATTGAGTCGAGAATAACCGTAGCTACTACCTCACCACCTAAACACTCTCACGCACGACTTCTACGTCGCCAAACGTTGACGGAGACCCTATCAACGTCACTGTCACACCCACCAACATCCCCTTGACCTCCTACTGTGCCTCCATGTCTCGCCATATAGCCACCAAGAGCCAAAACCCACGTGCAAGCCCTAACCCCTCCATGTTGCGTCGCCGTCGTCCTCACTAGCCACCGCTGCCGCCGTCAACGTCACGCACCGTCGCCGCCGCTCCCTCTCCAGCCATGCCTCAAGACTAAACAACCCCTGCCTTGCCCCTTCACAGCTCCACGTGTGCGCCACTAACCCTAATGGGTTAGTGGGGTTGCTTTCCACACCCCACATATTCTAGCCTGCACCTGCAACACTCCTCAATCCCCAAAATATCCCTGCCATTAGCTGAGTTGGGTTTACTTCCTACACCTCCATTAATTAAAGTCTGCACCCACAAATGCCCGAATTCCACAATTGACCCTGGCTTTGTTTGTTTTTTTTTAAATCTTTTTTTACTAAAAAATAATAATGCTTTAAGAGTTTAACATCAGGTTACTTTCTTTAAAAGGCCTTTAAGAGGGATGTTTTGAATAAAACTTTGGATTAATTTCTTAATTGACCGCTCGCGTCATATGGAAATTAATTTGAAAAATTTTAATTTCATTTGGGATATCAAAGGGTCATACGCGTTAAGCGATATCCAAAATGAAGTTTAATTTTTGAAAAAAAATACTAACTTTTCTAAAATTAAAAAATATAAAAAATCTTCAAAATTAAGAATCAACAATCGACAAACAGTTTTCTACCCATAGAACTACGTAACCCTGATTCTCCATCTCTGACGGAGATACGTAGGAATGAGGTTAAACCTTGTCGGGCTCTTTTCAAAATAAAACTGTTTTGTTTGCTTTTATCTCTATTTTTCGCAAAAAAAATAAATATTTTGAAAATTACACTCATTTCATTCTATTCAGTTAAAGGTACCGTTTTAGAGCGCCGTGGGAGGCTAATATCTTCCCCACGCGTAACCGACTCCCGGACTCACAATCCGGTTTTTGTAGACTAGCCCTATCCTTGTTTTCTTTGGTTTTCCATAGTTTTCCACGAAAACTATGGTGGCAACTCCCTTGTTTTGAAAATCTAATTAATCTTTTTTCGGATCGCCGTCCCGTCGTGATCCGATTGTGACAAATTTGCAACTGAAGATGCTCTTTAATCCAAAAAAAAATAAGGTTGAAAAATAAATTATTATCACTTCATGACATGCGGATTAGCAATATATTAAATTTATGCTAATGCTACTTCTATGAATACTAATAGTAGTGAAAAACAATTTTATTCCTTAAATACTAACTATAAACCTTACAAACTGAAGGCTACAATGGTCACTAGAAATGTAAGTACAAATATTATACATAAGCAATTTAGTCTTTTAAAAAAAAATTCACGTATGAGTTCAAACTCTACTCCAATATAAATATTTTCAAAACAAATATTAAGGGTTATTATGATAAAAAATAGATAAGCTTAATTTGATGAAATATTATACGATAAATTATCAGGTAGTCCTCACAAATAATATGTAACAAGTAAATTTAATTTCTATAATTTATCTTCTTGTAAATAAATTTGAATGGAGAATGATGTGGTAATTAATATCCAAGATGCTGAGTATTCACAGTGTAATATTTATTTCAACAATTTATTAGTCTATATATGACTTGGTTTTGATTCGGTTTTAACTTAAAAGAAAAAGAATTCATTATTTACATACACTCATGCATGTGGAGAATATTAAGTTGAAGGGTCATTTATCTATTATTGTTTATAAAATGTTGTATTTTTCATTTTACAATCTTCATTATGCATATAATGATACTCGTTTTCACTTTAGACATGTTATTTTTCTTTTCTAATATCCATTATGGGATTGGTGGTGCAACTGTTTTGCTGGTGTTTTAGCATTGTAGGAAGAATAGATGATCACTGATGAGTGGTAACAAGTGTAGACTTGTATACAATCAATGTTGGAAGAGTACATTTATAGTGTTGTTGAAGCTAGCCAATACATGTTTATTATTTTTTAATTATATACTTATTCTAGGCCACGCATAATCTTACTGAGCAAAAATATTGATTTCCTTGTATGGGTACTTCATATGTTTATTGATTCTTAATTATATTTAACATAGTTAGATGAGAATCATATTTTTTGTGAAGATAGGATAAAACATAACACTCTAACTTATTATTTTATGGCAGCACTATCTCATTTTATATTAAATTCTTTGTTGCTGATAAAAAAAAACTGAAATAAATATAATGTTTTTGTTTTAGATAAAATATTCAATTAATTCATTTATATCTTTATTTAATAGTCTCATATGAAATGAAACATTTGGACTGATCGCCTTAAAGTCACTATTTTGAATTACAACAAGTATATATTAGAATTTAAATAAGATATCAAGAAATCAAAATAGTTGACGGACTCATTGCAATTTCAAACAGTTTTACTTAACACATTCCATCTATTTCCTAGACTCGATAAATATGAAAATCCTCATTTTGTCCTTTTTAGATTGTACAGTCCAAAAGTTAAAAGTGTGTTCGAGATTGAACACTTGAAATTCTTCTAAGTTGTATATTTGGAAGTCATTTATTTCTTGAAAAAAAATTTCTGAATTACATAATTTGAAACTCATTTTTAATATTTAGATTGCACAATTCAAATTATTTTCATCACGTTGCTGTCAACACTCAATTTCGTCCAGACAAATAAAGTTATTTCAAAATAAAAAAATTAGAAAAAATTAAAATTTAATAATTGTGCTTTATCATATTTTGTCATTTTAAAATAAAATAAGAAAGTTTTGATTTCATTTTTATTTTATGACTAAAGTTTTGAAATAAAATTCATAAAAAAGAAAAAAAAAAAGTAAAGAAAAGGAATGTTGGGTTTGTTTTAAAATAATCCATTAAAAATGTGTAAATGAAAAAGAAAGAATAAAAAAATTCCTATTAAAGTGTTGTCACGTCACACTTTTTTTCTCCAATGAATAATCTGACTATCTTTTCAGACACCCTTTTTTAATGCACAAAAATAAAAAAAAATAATTAATAGAATTTGATTGGTGATAAAATCTTATGGTGATTATTCTTCTTAAATACAAATAATGATATTAATTAGATATTATTCTGCTTAATTGCAAATAATGGTAATAATAGGTGGTTATTCTGCTTAATTGCAAATAATTATGATCGATTGGTATTTATATCTCAATTAAGTGCATTAAAGTGGAATTAATTGAGAGGTCTGAAAATTTTATAAAAGAAAAAGACCAAAATAAGGGGGGACACGTTTTTTGAGAGAGCACTAGAATTACACATGAAAAATTACTGAAGATCCGAAGGCTTGAATTAGAAGAAAAAGGTGAAATTTTGTTAAAGCTGGTCTTCAATTGGTATCTCTTGATCACTCAACCTCATGTGATTGTTTTGTTCGTTCTTATTCTGTTTGTCCTTGTTTTATTTGTTTTGACATGTTGAAATTTCAATATCATGAATATTAGTATTTTGTATTGCTTGTAAATAAATTTGAATTATAAATTTGTTTTTGTTATACCGGAGATGCTGATCTAAGCACGTCTTGAACTTGTTTTTGTTATACCGGAGATGCTGCTCTAAGAACGTCTCGTTGTTTAATTCTTTCTAGAGGTTGTTGTTTCACACAGTCTTGTATTTCCCACCAACACCAAAACCAAAACACAGTAGAAAAAATTTAAATTCATTAGAGACCCCATTATGCCATAGCCAAATTCGATTCCCCAAACCAACGAATCCTCAAATCAGTAAATCACTAAAGAGATAACTCCAACAACAACAAAGTCTTCTTGTATGTCCTTGGTTGCTCCCGTCGTTCCTCCTTTCCTGCCGCTCCGATCGCTCCAAAATCCACTGTCTCGGGAGTGGGTTGTGCAGGCACTCCGACACTCAAATCAGTTTAGGGTTAGAGTGTGCAGGGGATCTAGGTCAGAGTTTAGAAGTACCTTATGTGTGGTGATTGAACTCACATTTATAGGTGTTGTAGTGGGTTTGGGGTGTTTGGACCCAACCTGTTATTATCCGTTAGTCGGTTGGGATCCATTAATTTGTTAAAATCCTCCACAATGTGAATCTGAGATGTGGTTTGGCTAATGTATTCGGTCAACTGAATAGTACATAGGCCCCCAAGTCCTCAAGGGCAGCTATGGTGGTTGAAGAGGATTTATTTTCGAGTAAGCAAATCAAACCTTTAACTCTATCGGTGCAGCTATAGAGGGATGACACTAATTCCAAGTTTTTGTAATGATCATAATGGCCGACCTTTTGTATGTTTGGGTGATTGTGTGGTTGGCAACTGAAGGGTCCTCTGTATAGTATAGTACACATGTTTTCCAAGCTTGAGTGGTCGATAGACTATGAATGTTTTTTGGATAAGGATCGAAATAGTTATCAATCTTTGTTCCAATCGTTTTAGATTGGGTTTCGAAGTAAAGACCGAAGTGGTTATCGGTGAGGACCGAAGTGGTTATCGGTGAGGACCGAAGTGGTTATCTGTGAGGACCGAAGTGGTTATCGGTGAAGATCGATATGGTTATCGGTCCTTGTACCAATCGTCTTAGATTAGGTTTTGAAGTGAAGGCCGAAGTGGTTATCGACCCTTGTATAGTGAAGATCGAAATGGTTATCATCCCTTTATAGAGTTTGGCTTGAAGTAAACTCGACCATGTTTGAACTAAGCACTTCAGATGCTGATGTGTTAAAAGATTTTGGGAAAACTTACAAGGCAGTAATGTGACACATATCATTGTGCAATGATTCTAAGGTGGAGGAAAAGAAAAATGCTGATCAAGATCTCGAGGTATCATTGAGTCTTGCGGCTACGACATCATTGAGCCTTACGGTTACTGTATCATTGAATGTTGCGGCTACCATATTATTAAGCCTTGCGGCTACCATATCATTAACCTTGTGGCTATGACATCATTAACCTTGTGGCTACGATATCATTGAGCCTTCCAGCTATTATTGAGACTTGCAACTGTCATTGAGCCTTGCGGCCTTTCTTTCCGTATTGTCATTCGGCCATTGGGTTTTTCACCGTGGAATCAAAGACTTTTTTCATATTGTCATTTAGCCGTGAAACAATACTAAGCAAAACACTATGGGTACTTATAAATTGGTACGACCTCATTAAGAGAAAAGGGTGTCACCTTGTGTAACAAAATAATGTAAAACATAAAGTTGATAATGATTTTTAACTAAAATAAAACTTCGGACTTAAGAGTGTCTACTACAAAAAAAAACTAAAATTACCGACGGAGCAAATCCCTCCAAAACGCACAAAATCGGTCGGTAAATCGGTTATATGTAAATTTATCGACGGATTTTTTGAGTCCGTCGGTAATTACTGATGGATTTATCCGTCGATAAATCAGAAAATATTGATTATATTATAGAAATCAATAAATATTAATTACAGATGAAGTTAATTAAATTCGTCGGTAAATCCGTTAGTAAATCTGTCGATAATTAAGGAGAGATGATATATGCCGGTAAAATCGTTGATAATGGTATTTTACTGACAAATAAAATTTCATCAATAATGTTCCGTTAGTATTTTAACTTTTTCTTGTAGTAATTGCTCTATGTAACAAATCAATATAAGACAGAGAGTTGATAATACCTTTTAACTAAAATAAAACTTCTAACTTGTCGCATTCCTTATACGAGGTATATTGGCTCCATCTAACGAAACCTCCTGTTATTCAAGATATGCCATAATTGGTCTTTCATGTTGTTCCGCCACTGCATTTCCTGGTGTTGCATTCTGCTATTCTTGCTGATGTTGTAAATATTTATCAATAAATCCGTCTCGAGCTAGTTTTGTCAACTGCATGGCCAGAGTGAGACAGTCATCGGTGTCGTGTCCCTTTGCTTGGAGGAAATCCCACCTTGTTAAGTGACATCCAAGCGTCCTGGTGGTGGCCATTCAAAATCTCAGTCTAGCGGTTATCTGCGGGTCTTTCAAAATTTCTTTCTTTAGTGTGGTGAAGTTGAGACGAAAAGCCTTCATCCTTGTCGCAAATGGCGCCTTATTCTGACCAGGTCCTGACGCCGCTTATGGTACATAATAACATTCATCCTTTTGAAATCTCGGGTATCCCCTCTCGGTATGTCTGGAAGAGGTTGGGATTTTACCAATGTGCATCGTTCTTCAAATCTTTTCTGCTTCATGGTTTCTTCCGCATCCATGTGTGTGGTAGCCCTTCTAAGTACTTCTACAATTGTTTTTGGTTTCTCCCGAAGTAGAGATTCACTAAAGGGATTAGCTCGTAGTCCCTTTTTGAAAGCTTCAATGAACATTTCTTCACTAGGTGAGTTTATTTTTATCATGACCCCACAAAATCTATTGAGGAAATCTTGAAGTGATTCTCCTTCTTTTTGTTGTATATCAAACAAATCTGCCAATTTTGGGGACTTAATCTGGTTAGCCGGAAATTGTTGGAGAAAAAAGTTGGGAGAAGTTATGAAATGAGTCTATTGTACCAACTGGGGTTCGACTAAACCACTGCAACACCATTCCTGTGAGAGTTCCCACGAACATCTTGTAGTGGATGACGTCAAAGCCTCCTGAGATTAACATTTGGGCTGCAAAAGCCTTAAGGTATGCTTCAAGATCACCTGTCCCTGCGTAGGAAGTTACCTTTGGGACCATGAAATGTGGTTGAACCTATTCCTCCATAATTTTCCTTGTGAACGGTTGGGGGGATCAACGTTCAATCTCGAGATCCGCGTGGGTCCTGAATCATGAATGACATGTCGTCGTCTTAACATTTCTTGTAGTTCTTGATTAGCCTTCTGTAGCTCTTCAAAGGATTTCATAGCTTCCTCCATCTGATGACGTGCCACTTCTGCTTCTTCTCTCAAACGCTCTTCCTCAAGGCATGCTTCCGCTCTAAGGCGTTCTTACTCAATACAGGCTACTTCTCTGTTTCTCTCTCGATCTTCCGCTTGCTTTCTGAGTTGTTCATTGCTCTGTTGCAGTTCGGCCATAGTTTCCAGAATTTGTTAAAGAGTTGGTAAGTTGTTGTTTCCTCCAATGGGTGTAGATTGCCTATTGTTTCTCATTTTTGGAATTTTCTCACAAGGTGTTTCACTCAAAGTGAGAGTAAGAATAGTTTATCTGTCCCGCGGGGGCGCCAATTTGTTCTAGCCGCTGAGGTTTTTTATCGCTCTTGACTAACCCAAATAGAATATCATTTTTGTGTATCCCAATACCTCATATTTATACTTGTTCTATAATATTGTGGTATTGAATTTAAACATAATTAGTTATTATTAATGATCCAGTACTAAATCTTTAACAAATTAACATAAATATCCCCTTAGTCAAATATGGTTACATGACAGTTTATGTGAGCAGTGGTTTTTAATAATTAAATTAAGTCTTTCCTGATGAGTGCAATTTTCTAGTTATAAGTGGATTACCTTTTACACCCTCATAATTTTATTTTGAGCTAAAATACATCCTGTGACCAATACGGATCATATACCTTTGAGTTTCACTTGAGAGTGCATTGACTAGTATAATAGTTCCTGAAGTGACAACCCTAACTAAAAATTACACGGTATGATACAAACATTGCCAACGTTACACATAAAACAGAGTTGGTTACCATGTAACCAGATTTTGATGTTCAATTATAAGAATTACAACTGCCCTTGGCTTGGCTGCTGCAGTTCTTCATCTTTAATTGTTCGTATGCAGATACTGTGATATTGGAATTGTGCTTGGTTGACTTACCGTTACCGGCATAATTATACAGATATCCTGCGTCTGTTTTTGTGAACGTTTTCCATTGAGATTGTTTGAGAAAAGGATGCTACTGATAGAGTTGGTAGTCCCCTGCACCAGCCTGCATTGCACTGCAGCATGTCCCCATACTTGTACGTTTTGTTCCTACTTATGGGCTAGTATTAGGCAAAGGCTCCATTTTGGTTTAAAGTTAAAAAAAAAAAAAGTAATAATAGTTTTCTTAGCTTTTAGTCATATAAAACACACTTAATGTACAAGTATAACTTAGGATATAACTTCATCTTTTATCATTTTATGGCTCTCTTGAGTCGCCTTGCA
>Ga0209489_106842_pt1 | contig 17764 bp, 12 predicted proteins | sample SiratrowhiteBW_FD_187527 | JGI IMG/M metagenome (GOLD analysis project Ga0209489, IMG submission 187527) | Root nodule microbial communities of legume samples collected from California, USA - Siratro white BW (SPAdes) (version 2) | ecosystem: Host-associated > Plants > Roots > Nodule | place...
ATATTATTATTATTTTGAAATATATATTTATTATCATTATTTTTTCTACTTTTCAAAAAATAAACAAATTATCTAATTACTATTTTAGAACATTAACCAAATGGTGCCTGTAAAATAAAAAGGATGAGCATAACAATTCAAAAAGAAAATGCATCAATTATTAGACAATCAGCATTTAATTGAAAATCATCAGCATTTAATCACTATTAAGCAGAAAATCGTTTGTAATTAATCAGAATAATAATCAGATCAACTATTCAAATTTCTAGCCTTTCTAAAATTTTTTAAATTTATTTTCAATTAATTTTCAATTAATTTTTGTATCATTAATAGGCATCAGAAAAGGCAAACAAAGAGAGGATGTGACATGACAACACTTTAATGACAATTTTATTTTTATTATTATTATTTTTTTAAACAAAATTTCAATAGATTGATTTTCTTTACTTTTTTTTCCTTTTTTACGAATTTTATTTTAACTTTATTCATAAAATAGAATGGAACCAAAACTCTTTTTTGTATTTAAATAATAACACACATTTTTATTTTTATTTTTATTTTATATTGTTTTATATTTTGGAATAATTTTATTTGCCCGGACAAAATTGGGTGTTGACAATATTTTTATTTTTCTTTGAAAATAATTAATTGAAGTTGGGACAAAGTTATTTTGTAAAGACTTTTAAGTTAAGATCGGCAGGAGGATGAATTGAACTTTTAAAAGATTTCATGAAAAAATTGTTTGAAAGAATGAGTACTGTCAATTGAATCAATTTAATGCAACTTTAGTTGCCATATAACAAAAAAAACAACCAATTAAAATTAAAAACCAATAAGATATTTTTTCTATTTAAACAACCTGATAGAAAACCAATCAATTCAATTAAAAAAATCAACTAGTCAATCCTCTTGTTAAAAGATTTATACCGAGAACACAATCAATTTCACTAAAAACTCATGAATTATACACTCTATACAATCAATAACCTATCTTGTACTCTGCAAGATCAAACAATAACATGTGCAAACCATGTTGCACTTCTAGAGATGTAAACCGTACAGAAATGTAGGCAAGAAACCTATACAATCAACTCTACAACAAGATATAAGACAAATTGGCTCGAAAACAAGTTACAAAAAAAGTTTTCTAACTCAAAACAGATGAAAAACGCAGTGCAATCACATATAAGAGAAGTTAGCTCCAAGTCACTTTCTTGCTTTCTTTTGTCAAAACTTTATTAAGTTCCTTTTGAATGCTCACTGTAGTTGATCAAAATGCTTTATGTTAGGTTCTCTCTCAAAAATGCACTCTCCATTCTCATTTTAATTGTTTTCAAATAATTATTTAAAATAGTTACACTTAAGTAAAAACAATAGATTGAAAGTTAATCTAAATCGATTGATTTTACTAACATGATTTTTAACTATTGATTTATGAAAATAATCATTTGAAAATATCAGTTAATCAATTTTACTTGCAAACTTCTATCAAATTAGTTTTAGTTAGATTTTAAAACTCTTAGAGCTCATTATACTGATTTGTGATGCATGCACATGAATGATTAGCACACCAACATGCTAACATAAAATAAATTATCCTTCAAGTTTATATTCTCTTGGGTTGACTTGAATTCGTCAAACAACAAACTGCATCATTGTCAACAATCTTCCCCTATTTGATTAAGGCAATTATGTGGATGTGTGTTGAGTAGCTTCAATTAGCCTGCATGAACTAACCTAGACAATATGATAACATTTTTTCAGATTGAAATCTAATCTTACCAAATCAGAGAACAACAAATATCATTATACTTAGCTCCCCGTAGTTGTTTACTCCCCCTGATGGTAGATTGATTACTCAAAGCCTACAAATCAGTTAGATACCAATTCCATAAGACCAAACTACTATCACAATGAAAGTTAAATGAAAATTCATTCATAATATTCCAAATGTATTACTGTTGAATCATTAGATGGTCCAAAATTCTTTTAAATGATCTAATCATCTAACAAAGTTTTGATGATAACAATAAATTCAAGTGCATGTTTATATTTGATTATCTTATGTGTAACAGTAATATTCACACATCTCTAAGCATTAGGAATATGTACAGATGAACTGCAAACCCAAATAATTTTTTGTTTACTATTATTTTATTAATTTTTCTTTAAAATTAAAAGAAGAGAAAAGTTAAAAAAATAAATATAAAAATAGTAAATGTTTTAAATCTATTTTGGAATATGCTTTCAAATTTATTTTGGATCAAATAATTCATAGATGATTTATTAATATATCAAATTGGAAATAAAATATTATTTTTTTCAAATTAAAGTGCTGTTAAAATTCATTTATTGCTATATTGGTGTTTAAGTCTATTTAATCTGCAACTATATATTTTGGTAATTGATTTGTGTTGTGTAATTTAATATGTACGTGAAAATATTTTTGTCAATACCTGCATTTTTTAAATAATTTTCAATTGTGATAAGAATAAAAGTTTTGCTATATTTGTTAACAAAATTCATGGTGCCAAAACTTGAACATTAAAGAAATTATTTGATTACATTACTTCTAGAAATAATTAGGTCATGCTGATGATCAAGATGTTATATCAATTGCTATCAACAAAAACCACCGAGCAAGATCATCTAGGATAAGAATATATAAATACGGATGAAGCAGTTTATACTGGTTCACCCTAATCTCTTGGGCTACGTCCAATTCTTCCTTGAACAAACCGTTCAAGAGGTTTCACTATTCGATAAATATTTACAACGAGTAGACAAACCTCTTCAGGTTACAACGAGTACACAAACCTCTCCAGGTTATCATGAGCACACAAACCTCTGCAGGTTATCACAAGTATACAAACCTCCCAGGTTATAACGAGTACAAAAACCTCTCTAGGTTATACTAGTCCTAATCTCCCCCTAAGATCAAGACCACTCAAGATTGAAAGAAACACTCTAAAAAGAGAGAACAATGAAAGCTCACAAGGGTTTACTTCACAATGGTGAAGAATTACACAATAGTTTCGCACAACCCAAAACTCTATATGTTCTTAAAACAGATTTACAATAGATACTTTATTTCTTCAATATAGCGTCTGATGTATTTTTCTATTTGCTTCTTGTCTTCAACTTGAAATTGTTCCTTTATATGTAACTTTTTATAAACTAGCCATTGAGATGCTTGAAAGGGACAATCTTGACCATGTACTTGTTGAAACTAGCCGTTGGAAGAACAACTTCTATTCTTGACTATGCATTAAAGTTGACTATATTTGTATATAGAAATAATTTGATTTGAAATAATTAATCACGTTTAAATATTTCATAATAATTTTAACAATTTCAATTGTGAACAAATTTGAACGTTAAAACGTAAAATGCTGTAAAATCTGATTTTGATATTTATGTGAAAAGCACTTTAATTTGTTTTCCAGATTTAGAAACAAATCAATTAATCACATTTAAATATTTCATAAGAATTTGAATAGTTTCCATTATGAACAACATGATATAAAATATGATTTTGATTTTGATAAAATAATCACTTTAATTTGTTTTTCATATTTAAAAACAATTTTAAAATATTTTTATGTTTTAATTTTAATCAAAGTTAATTTAATAAAATAATAACAGTAGATAAAAACTTATCTAGATTTACAGTTCGTCCGTATATACTCATCATGCTTAGAGATTTGTGAATATTACTGTAATAGACATGTAAGATCATCAAATACAAACACATACTTGGGGTATTGTTATAATCAAAACTTCATTAGATGATTAAATCATCTAAAGGAACTGTAGACCGTCTAATGATTCAACAATCTCTCCCTTTTTTTATGATGACAAAACTACAAGCCTTAAGAACAAATAATTGCAAAAATATCAAGAGATTAAACAACGAAAGATTTTATTTGATGAAAAACATGCCAATGCACAATTGCAAAATGTAGAAGTATAAAACAAATCTAGGAGTATTCAAATTATTCACAAAAACATATTTGATCATTTTTCTTAATTATTTGCCATATTTTCTCTTTCTCCCCCTTTCCGTCATCACAAAAAGGGGTTTCTTTAAGAAATCACCACTACTACAGGGAGGTGCTAATAAGGATTCTAATTGGTCATGTGTTTGGGATAAAGCATTTTGGATAGTAAGGATAACTTCAAAATCTAGCTCAATGATCTTGATTTTTAACATACAAATCATATGGTTCTTGTTATGGTTAAATCATTAATAGGTGAGGGGAACAAAATTCTTTCAGATTTTGGAGAGTCCATCTAGTGCGAATTTCTGGTTTGAATAACACAATAACTTGTTGGAGCTATTGGAAAGAATAAAGATGCCCTTAATTCAAGTGATTTGAAAAAGAAATTCTTGGACTTTGGAAAGATGATGAAGATTAACTTTTGGTTTCTTAGTTTGGGGTACTATTGAGTTAGTTTAGACCATATTTGCATTTGTGCTTGTCTATCTATCATTTGCTTGCAAGGTTCTCCATGGTTCTCAAGTGAAAAAGTTATTTTGAAAGTGATAAAATGTGTTTAATTGCTGCAGAATCAGAATAACTAGTTGTTTTTGAAAAACAGTTAGCTGTTTGTATTCTGAAGGAAAACCAACCGGTTATTTTCATTTAACAGTACAGGATAACTTTTAAAAACCTTCGAGCTGCACAATTTTGAGGATAGAAAATCATTCTAAGATTTTGAAAACATTTTTTGAAAGATTACTTGATAGCCTTAAGAGAGTTTCCTTCAAAGATTGATGAGGTTGATCAAGATTCACTCAAGGTCACCATAGATTCTCATCCTTGAAGGGGATTTGAGCTAGCAATTGATTGATGGAGCAACCAGCAGCAAGTTCTCATCAAGATAAGTGAATCTTTCTTAGTTGAGACTGGGTTATGCTGCTATTTTGTGAAATTCAGTACTGTCATTTGAAGATTACATGTTCTTGTGTTGATCTATGCTAGAATAGGGTATTTTAGCATAGATTGTGTTGTAATTGTTTGAGTTTCGTTTTTGGTGTAAGTTTGCATATCACACAACAGTTGTGTTCTACATTTAGAACTAGAGAGGTGCATCTTATGTGTAAGGGTGTTGCATACGAGGTAGAGGCAATCTTGTAGGGTTCAAGATTGAGTTTTGTGTGTGATTGTGTATGTAAACTTGAAAATTTAGTGGAACTCTTTGCATTGTTGTGCAAAGGACTGGACGTGGCCCTTGAGGAAGGGTGAACCAGTATAAAAATCACTATGTAATCTTTCTTACCCTTCTCCTTTTCAATTCACGTGTTGTTTTATGCATTATTAATTTTTCTGGTATAAACAACCTGTTAAATTTTAAAAACAACCTATTGATTTCCTGGACAGTAAATAAAAACTAAGTCTGGCAGCAAGATTAACTAGCTAAAATCAGTTTTTAACTTGTTGGTTAGACAAACAGTTTATCAAATTTATTTTCTGCATTATACAATCTGTTTTTCCAGTTTTGATCTTTGACTCGTGGTTTGGAAGGTTCATTCACACTTAATACAAATTCTTGCATAGTGTGCTCAAAAGTATTTTGGAATTGTAATTGAAAATCTTTTTCTACATTCACTTGGTAAATCATATTTGTACTGTTGCAACATACATAACCTTTGTTCATTGCTGTTTTTCATGTGCAAAATTTTGGTTTGAACAAAATCTAGTTTAAGTCATTGGTTTAAAATTTTCAGCAAGTTGTTTTTCATTTTAACTAGCTGTTTTTATTGCAGTTTTCATCTATAGCACTTTTAGCTTGCTGTTTTGCATTGTAACTCACTGTTTTCATCTGCTGCACCCATTTTCGCTTGCTGTTTGGTTTTATAATAGGCTATTTTGTGCTTGCATTGTTTTATGATCATAGTTTTATAAAAATACTCATTCTCTCTTTCTTAAAATTTTGAAAAGGTTAATAGTTCAATTCACCCCCCCTCTTAAACTTTGGCCAACATATTTTCTAACATAACTTGGGTGAGAAAAGAAAATTAGTTGAAGTTTTCTAGGTGTGTAAATTTGGTAGAAGGCAATTACAACTCCGACTCTTAAAAATTAGAAAATGCATAGCATGAATTAATTAAGAAAAGAAAACATTTGCGCTAGACTTTGAAAAATATTTTTTTTATCTGTCTAAAAATATTGTGAATCAATATAGAGTTGAATTAAATCAATATATCCCTGCTTACATATGAAAAAAAATGATTTTATAAATGGATTAAAAAAAGATTTAAAAAATCATGCATTAAAAGTAACAAATATACATGTAGATAAAATTAAATGAAGAAAATATTTGATGCAATGAGTTTAACCTAATTGATATTTTCCATCTTTCAATTAAGAACATACCCAATCTAACGTGTAAAAGATTTAAAATAACAAATGCAAGCAAAAATAAATACTTATCTTGTAGACGGGACAAACCGTCTAATCTTAAATGAACCTTCGTTAATAAAATGTGAACGTCTCATCCGTACCTGACCAATTCCAACAAATCTCGTTTGTCGCAACCGGGGTCACGACGGGGAACGTGAACAAAAATAATTTAATTTTAATTTTTAAAACAGAGGAATCGCCACCATAGTTTATTAGGAAAAACTATGAAAAACTAAAAACAAGATAAAGCAAGTTTGCAAAACCGGATTTAGAGACCGGGAGTCAATTACGTGTGGGGAAGGTACTAGCACCCCACAACGCCCGCCCTACGGCGGTACCTTTAATTAAATGAGTAAAAGAGTGTGATTTTCTGGAATATTTATTTTTCCCAAAAAAAGAAATAAAATGCAAATAATAACAAACAAAAAATATTTTTTTTTGAAGGGGCCCGACAAGGATTTGACCTCGCTCCTACGTATCTCTATCAAAGATAGAGAATCAGGGTTACGTAGTTCTTTGGTGATAAGGTTGTTGGTTGGTTTGATATATATATTTTTTTAGTAACTTTTGAAAGCTTGTGTTTGAAAATAGGGTAAGTGAATGGCGTTAGTGCCAGGTTTAAAGCCTGGGCTTTGAGAAACAGTGTCAGGTTTAAAGCCTGGGTTTTGAGAAACAGTGCCAGGTTTAAAGCCTGGGCTTTGAGAAACAGTGCCAGGTTTAAAGCCTGGGCTTTGAGATACAGTGCCAGGTTTAAAGCTTGGGCTTTGAGATACAGTGCCAGGTTTAAAGTCTGGGCTTTGAGATACAGTGCCAGGTTTAAAACCTGGGCTTTGGGAATTGGGGTATATATCAAATTCGGTGTTGAAAAATAACATGCTACAGTTATATGCAACATGGAATTGACACTTTAGTTTTAGCGGGATCATGCATGCAAAAATGGAACGTGAATGAATGAATTCTTGGCAATGCAAAGCTTAAATATGTGAGTTTTAGGTGGTGCATGGTGACTGTTTTGGGTATTTTTGGGTGCTGTATAGGGTAAAATGGTGCTATTTTGGAGGTAAAATGGTACTATTTTTAGTGCAGTGTTGGTGCAGTTTTGGAGATAAAATGGTGTTGTTTTTGGATGCTGCTTTGGAGGTAAAGTTGTGCTGTTTTGGAGATAAAATGGTGCTATTTTTGGTGCAGTGTTAGTGCAGTTTTAGAGGTAACATGGTGCTATTTTTGGGTGCTGTTTTGGTGATAAAATGGTACTATTTTTTAAGGTAAACATGGCTGATTTTTGGTGCTGTTTTGGTGATAAAATGGTACTGTTTTTGGAGGTAAAATGGTATTGTTTTTGGGAGTAAAGAGGTGCAGTTTTGGAGGTAAAATGGTGTTGTTTTTGGGTGTTGTTTTGGTGATAAAATGGTACTATTTTTAGAGGTAAACATGGTTGATTTTTGGTGTTGTTTTGGTGATAAAATGGTACTGTTTTTGGAGGTAAAATGGTACTGTTTTTGGGAGTAAAGAGGTGCAGTTTTGAAGGTAAAATGGTGCTGTTTTTGGGTGCTGAACGAAGTGATTATGGAGCGGTGGCTACCGATGATGATTTTTTGGTGACTTGTGGCTTGGCTGTTAAGGGTATTATGTGGTTGCGGAAATGGTTTCAAGTGGTTGAGTTGTGTTTTACATGCTTGCTGGGTACTCACTTAGGTTCTTGATTGTTGCATGAGAGAAGAGGGAAGGTGGTGGTAGATTTTTTAATTATTTTTAAAATTTAGAATGCCAGTTTTGAATCCAGGACTTTGTAAAATAAAAAAAATGCCATGAAGAGCAAAAAATAACGTTTTTGTTTCTTTATCTCCACATCCTTATATTTATTTATGAAATGAAACCATGAAGATGATGAAAAAAATAAAAATAAAAATAAAAAATAAAAAAATCACAAGAAGATAAAAATACGGGCTTACAGATTCAATCTTTAAGAACCATACAAAATTTTAAAAATTTCAAAACATACCTGTACTGGTTCTTCAAGAATGATCTTCTCCTTTCTAAATGTTCCTTGCTTCTTAGTTTTAAACTGAGTGTGGACAGTAAGTTAAGAGGATCAATCTTCTCTTTTCCTCATTCTTTTTCTATTTTTTAACATGTTCTCCCTTTGTCAGTGATCCTCTCTTTCTTTTTTTCCTCCTTCTTTTTTCTCTTAAAATGATTCGTAGTCCCCTTAACGTAAGAATCGTTACCAATTAAGTAAATCTTTTTTTTATTATTTTCTTTATTTTTTATTCTGCATTGAAAGTAGTTCAGAGTAGTTTTTGAAAGATTGACCCTTTCTATTTTCTTTTTTTTTTCTTATTAAAGATGAAGTGTAGATGAACGTGAGATAAACAATTTGAGAACGGTCATATTTTATTTTTTATATTTTTTTGTTATTGTGAAATTGGTGGTTCAGAGCAGTTTTAAGATTGACTGATTCTCTCTTTTTTTATGATTATTATTTTTATTTAGTGAAGAAGGTGAGTTGTTATCTGAGCAGTTTCAAAGTTGTTATTTTATATATTTTTTCAAATAATACGTAGAATTAAGGGAGAGGGAATTTAGAGAAGATTGACTTATTTTTTTATTATTTTTATTATCTTTGAACGTGAAAAATGAAGGAAACAATTTGAAAAAAGTTTTATTTTCTTGTTATTTTTTATTATTTTATATTTTTTTCCTTATTTTTAGGTTCTGTTTTTTTAATTTATATTTATATTTTTTGTTATTTTCGTTTTTTATTATTAATTATTTTTTTAAATCACCACATTTTCTCTTTTTTTAAAGTTTTTTTAATGGAAAAATTCAAAAAAATTCATTTATTATTTTTTCGAGAAAACTTAAATTAATAAATATATATTCTATGTTATTATTTACCTTTTTCATCTTTATCTCTTGTCTCTCGATTATGGGAATGTATACTTTTTTAGCTTTATGAATAGTGAGCATCCATTTTCCCAATTCCAATATTTGAGGCTTCTTGTTTAGATTTATTATATCTGCAAGAGGAATATTTTTTTTTTCTCTTTTGGTACCACACTGTTTTAGGTCCTTTCATGTTAGTTTTCCTACAAGATTTATTCTTGAAGGTTCTTGCAAAAATAGGATGTACAATGGAAGAACTAGATGATGTATTATTTTAATCACAACCAACTCCTTTCTTATCATGAGACTTCTTAGAACTTTTTATTAACATGTCAAGAGATTTTTCATTTTTATTTGAATGAGATAAAGCTTTTCTAAGAGCCAAATTTTCAGTTATAATATCATCAATGTTTGTCTCATTTGATTTAAAAGGTTGTTTTCCTAATTTTTCTCTAATTAGCACAAGTTATTTTTCCAAGTCTTTTAGATTTGTGTTTTGAACTGCAAGGTCCCTTTTAAGGTTCCTATTTTCATTACACAATCTTTCTTTTTGTTGGAGAAACTATATTTTTGAGAGAAATATCATTTAGACTAGCTTTCTCTTGTTGCATTAATTCAATTTCTTTGCAAGCATTTTTATATTTTCTTTTCATAGTTTTATATGCAGATGCAATTATACCATTATTAGATATTGCTTCTTGATAAGTTAGATGTAAATTATCAATATCAGTAAAATCTACCTTATTATCTGAGTCCTTTGACAGGGAGTTATCTGCCACATCAGCCATGAGACCTATGTTTGCCTCCTCTTCAGAATCAGAACTGGATGAGCCCAAATCCTCCCAGGTTGACATAAGACTCTTCTTCTCTTTGGAGAACTTCTTCTTTTTCTCCTCTTTTTCTTCAACCTCTTTTGAACCTTCATATGTGATAGCAAGTGTATCCCACATCTCCTTAGTGTTGACCATGGCATGCATCTTTGACATTTCTTCCTCAGATAAAGCACACATTATAAGATGCCTAGCTTTAGCATTATTTTGACAGATGCGCTTTTCCTCCTCAGTCATAGATTCAAAAGGAAACAGCTTTCCCGATTTATCAATCAATGTAGGTATGTCATTTTTAATAATATTGATTAACTCCATACTATTATATTGGATGAAGTCAATCATCCTCATCTTTCAAAGCTCATAATTTTGACCCCTGAGTAAGGGTGGTCGACTCACATGTAGTCCGTCTCTGTCCATTGAGTTCTTGTAGGATCGTGACTGAAGTCTTGTGAAGAACTAACCCCAAAGGTTAACTCTGATACCAATTGTAGGAATAACTAGCTCTAGAAGGGGGAGGTTGAATGGAGCCTGAATTCAATTTGCTATAAACAAAAATCACCAAGCAAGAATATATAAGAACAAATGAAGCAGTTTTATACTGGTTCACCCTAATCTCTTGGGCTACGTCTAGTTCTCTACTGAACAAACCGTTCAAGAGGTTTCACTATTCAATAAATAGTTATAACGAGTACACAAACCTCTCTAGGTTACTATGAGCACACAAACCTCTCCAGGTTATCACAAGTACACAAACTTCTCCAGGTTATAACGAGTACACAAACCTCTCAAAGTTATAACAAGTACACAAACCTCTTCAGGTTATAACGAGTACACAAACCTCTCCAAGATATGGAAGACTTTCTATATCGGTTTCACAGTCGATATTGATAAAGACGATGTAGAAAGTCGTGACTTTTTATATCGGTCCTTCAATCGATGTAAAAAAATGCACCTATTACATTGATTATAAACACAATCAATGTAATAAAACACTTAAAAATAGTAAAACATGAGACATATTACATTAGTTGTAATTAGAATCAATGTCATATGAGACATATCACATTGTTTGTGGCTATAACTGATATAAAAATTTCTCTTTTACAACTAATGTTGTATGGATTAGAAATTTATCAACACATTAAAAAAATAATGTGTTGATAAATTTCTAATCCATATAAGGAAATACCACAAAAAAATTTAGAATTTTCTGACTAGTATAGACATGTGAAATAAAAGCCTAAAATCTAAAAAAATGGATGAAAAAAAAAAGTAACAGTATACTATGGAATTTCAAAAATTCAAAATGCGCAACCCCTTTTGGACGTTGGCTAGTGGTTTCATTACCTCATTTCGAACAACTTTTATTTTTGGAGCATCTCAATCGGAGTTCTCTATCAAAAGTTATGACCATTTAAAAAAATTTTACCCTAAATTTTGAAAAGTCAAAATCTATGATAAAGTTATGCAATGTAAGGACCCTAATGACAAATATACACTGAAAGAAGTTAACACTTAACACTAAAAAATTTTGGATAAAAAAAATTTCTAATTATTTTTAATCAATTTTTCAAAATCGTTAACCTTGCAAGGAGAAGTTGTAGAGATGGAACCAACATTCAAAATAGAGATAGGCTCACACGTTGATATGATACCCTTAGTAACATGTGACATGTGACGTCAATGTAAAAGCATGTTAAACAAACCACACAAAGCAAAGTCAATAAACCCTACCAGCGAAGATGTGAGTGAAAACAATAAAATAGACAAATGCAAGCAACAACAACAATATAGAAATACAAGTAGTAGAGATGCTTAACACAAGCAGCGGCGTGAGAGACAGATTAACAATAAAAGCAGCAAAAAAATTTAGGTTAAAAAAGAAACCTATTACATTGGTTGCTAATATTACCGATATAATAACTTTACGTCAAAATATGTTTTTAATTGGAGCATGCAGGGCACCACTTTCTACATCAGTTGAAGCTTACAACCGATGTAGAAAGTCACTCTATTACATCGGTTGAAACAACAATGTAATAAGTGACGCGCGTATTTTTTTTTTTAATATTTTTGGTAGAATTTTCTTGAGTTATTTTTTACATATATCATTTCTACAACTGATGTAGAATATGTCATATTACATTGGTTATCCCTTAATCAATATAAAATGTTTTTATTTATTTACAAAATTGTTATCGCACTTTTGTTCACAATAATTTTTTTAAACTTATTTTGTATTATGTCATACATCTCATTTTTCTATTACCATTTAAAATTTATTACTAATTCATTTGAATATAAATAAAATAGACACAATTTAATATCGGTTATATTTTTATAATTATATTTGTTATGATGGGAGGACGAATGTGAGGATAGTGGTTCGAATGCATCAGTCAATCTTTATGATGATGATTTTGAGGCAACTATCATCATAAATCGTTATATGTTTATGACTTTATAACAATAATTTTAATATAACTATCAATCATATAAATCATCATTATAAACTTAATATGATGACAATTCAAATGCAACCATTATCGTATAGGGTAAATTGTATATAATAATGGTCTAATATATTTTATCTCGATGATGATTTAGGAGAATCATTGTGATGTGATGTTGCGAATTTATTATTTTGTAATGGTGTCTTAAACTTTGTTAATTACATATATCATCTAATCACTGTTTATAGATTCTATTTTAACTTAATTTTATGTTAATCCTTATTAGTAATTATATATATATATATATATATATATATATATATATATATTTATTTTTATTTATTTTTAAATTTTATTTAATAAAAGTTAAAAGAAAAATTAAGGAATGCATTGAAATTTTTGAAAAAATTAAATTAATATGTGAATGGGAAACTATTATTTTTATCCTAATAAATTTGAAACTTCTGTATGGTCAAGGAGAACACATTATTTGATATTCATTTATCTTTTTAAAGTTTAATTTCACCAAACAGAAAATCATAATTTATGCGTTTGATTGTGATTATGTTATTGTTGAGGTTATTTGATTATTTAATTTCTTTTGCATTTGTACATCTTGATTTGTGATTTGTGAAACACTAAATATCTAACAAAATTATGTTTACTATAAAATAAATGTGTTCGAAAAAAAAATTACCTCAAACTTTCACGACTCAATAGCTAACATGATTTATGAATTAATAGCTAATACTAAGCAAAGTAACACGTCTAAACAAAAACAAATCAAATACCATAATACAAACCAAGAAATAAAATAAGTATGAAAATAGTAACTAAATAATTAAAATAAAATCAAATGAAATAAATAAAAAATATTCAAAATAAAATCAATTAAAATAGAAGGATATCAAAGCAAATAAAAAAATAAAAAAAAAATCAAAAACCAATAAAATCAAAACAAATAAAGTAAAATAAATCAAAATGAAGTCTGTAGATTGTACAGATTACACAAGGACTCTCATACTTCTTATACATGAGAGATCTAAATAACGCAAAAGGATCAATTTACCTATTGAATCACGCAGAGCAAACACATTCTCGAATTTACAAAATGATAAACTCTCAATTACTTAGAGAATCTTTAAACTTGGTCAGCAAGAAAATTCTTATAAATTTTACTGGGTTGAAAACTTCAAAATCACTGAATTTTTTTAAAGGACAAATGACGAGTCTTTCTATCAATTTTGGTTTCTTTTCCAATTTTATCTACTCTGAAATAGGTCTTTCTATCAATTTTTTCTTTTCCAATTTTATCTGCTCTGAAATATAATTCTCCGACTAAAATGTTGTTAGATCATGCATCAGGTCATATATTACAAAATAATTACTCCAATTACCATGACTTTGAAAAATCTTGAAACCAACTCCTCAAAATATTCCTCACCAACCTTTACCAACTTCTTCTGGAAGATCTTCGCCATCCAGATCAATTCATTTTTTTAAATTCATAATCCTTAAGCAATATACAAAACACCGTTTTTAAGTGTGAAGGGAGATAATTATAAGTGTGTTGGAATAACTTATAGTGACCTTCAGGAAATTCTAAATGTCACTTTAATTACATTATTCCATTCCCTAACAGCGTCTTTTTACTCAACATTTCTACTGTGCAGCTAGAAGCAACCCATCACAATAGAAAAAAATTATGTCTCCCACGTAGATACTTTCATTAGGAATAGGCCGACTTTCCTTAGGAATAGGATGACTTCACGTAGTTATGGAAGTAGAAATGAAGACATGAAAAGTGTTTGCAATGATAGCGACATATTTGTGATGTGAAATTGTGTGTGGAAGAAATGTGTGGGTCTTTTATTAGGAGATGTTAAGTTTGGTCAATTTTTGAGATAGAGGAAAATCATTGTACAAATTATCTTTATTCTTTTTCTAATACGTTAATTTTGGAGAATTTCTATTGTAGAAGAGAAAGTAAGATCTTATAAAATAGTTATATTAAAAAAGCATATTAGATAGTAGAATTTAGCTTCCCATATAAGTAACATAATAATTGAATATTATTAAAGAGAATAGTTCATATTAATAGAAAAAACCACTATTTAATTTTTATTTTTATAACAAAAACCACCATTACTCTTAAAAGTGGTTCTTCCTTTTTTTTCTACCTTCCTTCTAAAACTCTTCCTTTCTTTTACGGATGGATGTCTCTACTCTATATAATTAAGGGAAGTTAATTGCATGTTTTTTGTTTTTTTAAATGTTAGATAAGGGAAGCTAATTGCATGTTTTTTTTATAAGTTAGGTAAGGAAAGATAATTGCATGGTTTTTAAAAAAAAAAAATAGGTAAGGGAAGCTAATTGCATGTTTGTTTTAAATGTTAGGTAAGTAAAGCTAATTATATGTTTTTTTTTTTAATGTTAGGCTAGGAAAGTTAGTTTCAATATTTTTAATAGATATTATAATTACATTTTTGAATTAAATTAAATGAATGTTTATGTATGGTATGATGTAGTATCAATGTTTATGAATGATATAGAATGGTGATCAAGACATAATATCTTCAGTAAAATAGATACTTAGGTTGAGATGGTTTAAGATGTGAATTGTTTGTGAATTTGTCTAAAAGGAGGTCTCCTGACTCTATTGGTATGTAAAAATCATATAGATGAAGATCCCAGGTAATGAGGGTCGAATGAGGTTTATATGATTGTGCTACAGTGTGAAAAGAACCGATTGGACAAATTCATATGGGTTAACAGGTTCATATGACTGTGTTACGGTGAGAAAAAGAACTGGTTATACTAGATTATATGTATTAACAAGTTTATATGATTGTGTTATGATGTAAAAAAAAAAACAGATTGGACCATATCATATGGATTAACCTTGTCACATGAGTGTGATGTGTTAATGATAATGTGATGTATGAACTAAATTATGAAAGTCTGATGCATTGGCGCATCCTAGTGCTAAGCATGGCGTATCCTGATGCACTATTAACCAATGCATCAATACTCAACAAGGGGTAAGAGTCTTTCGAACAGACATTGTTTAAGTCGATAAAGTCGACGCACATTCCCCATTTGCTACCGGCCTTCTTTACCATCACCATGTTAGTCAACCATTCCGAGTATGGTATTTCCTGAGTGTGAATGGCCTTGATTAGCTTCTTGAGCATTCAAATCTAGTGTCAAACTATGGCATAGGAAATTTGGATCATTCCCCGACATTCCGAATGATGTCTATGTGAAGGCATCGTTGTACTTTCGCAAAATTAAGAGCAAATCCTCTTGTTCCCTTTCACTTAATTCGGTTCCGATTCTCTACAAAAATCTTGCAGCAGACGACATTAGAACATCTTGAGATTTGCATTTGGTCTCCCATCTTTGGAACCATGAAATGTTGCGGCACTTGCTTCGCCATGATTTTTTGCGTGAGAGGTTGGGAGTCAGCAATCACTTGAGGTATCCGCGAGGCTCTAAAATTTGGATTGATCGGTTGTCCCCTCAATACTTGTTGTAGCTCTTCATTAACATTATGCAATTCTTCATAAGCTTTTAAAGCTTCTTCCATTTGGTGTCGCACTTCCTCAGCTTCTTCTCTCAACCGCTCTTGCTCAGTGTAAGCTTATTCCCTTTCTTAGTCTTCCGATCACTTCCTGATCTCTTTGTTATTCCGTTGCAAGTCAATCATAGTATCCAAAATTTGCTGAAGGGTCGGTGCATCGCCATTCCCTCCATTGAGTGTAGCTTGTCTATTGTTTCTCATCTTCAAAAGGTTTCTCTCAGAGGTGTTTCGCTCAAGGTTTTTCTCTCTCAAGGTTTTTCTCTCAGGATTTTTCTCTCAAAGTAGGAGTAAGAGTGCCCCACGGTAGGTGCCAATTTATTCTAGCCGCTGAGGTTTTTGATCGCTCTTGACTAGTCCAAATAGAAGTTGTTCTTGTGAAATATAAAGCTGAAAGTGATACTTTATTAAATCAAAGACCATGGCATTATATAGCCTTACAGGAGATATAAATAAAATAACAGAAACAAGCTAGAAACTAGGAAATCGACTCCACTAAAACTAGAAACTAGGAAACAGACTTCACTACGTAACCGTAGATGACTTATTCAACTAAGAAAAGGTCAAATTCCAACATACCCTCCCTTAAGCTTAACTATCCTGAATTAAGCTTACTTCACACAAGTTAACAATTCCAAGTAATGCTCTCAGCTTCTCGAACTGTTCCAGCTTCAACGGTTTCGTGAAGATATCTGCAACTTGGTTTTTTGTTGCACAATATTCCAGTTTAACAGTTTTGCCATTCACCAGCTCTCTGAGATAATGAAACCGTACTTCAATATGCTTACTTTTCCCGTGAAGGACTGGATGTTTGGACAAAGCAATCGTTGAACTGTTGTCACAATAAATGATAGTTGCAGACTCTTCTTCAGCTCTAATGTTCTCTAAGATCCTTCTAATCCACACACATTGACAAGCACAAAAAACAGCGGCAATATATTCGGCCTCAGTAGTGGAAAGGGCGACAACAGGCTGCTTTTTCGATGCCCAAGAAATTGCGCCAGACCCTATCAAAAACACACAGCCTGTTGTGCTTCTCCGATAATCCAAATCGCCGGCGTAGTCGCTATCCGTGAATGCCATAAGTCTCGTACTGCTGCTTTCACTTTTCCTGTAGAAGATTCCAAGTTCGATTGTACCTTTTATGTATCTTAAAATCCTCTTTGCAGCAAGCCAATGTGACATCCTTGGATTTGCCATGAATCGACTTATGAGACATACTCCATACATTAAATCCGGCCTGGTTACTGTTAGATACATAAGACTCCCAACCAATTGCTTGAACATAGTTGCATCCACCTTCTCGCCATTCTCATCTTTTGTGAGCTTCTACAATTGGATTTTTAACAGCATTGTTTTCTTCCATTCCAAATCTTGCTAAAACTTCACGAGCATACCGTTTATGACAAATAAAAATCCCATTAACACTCTGCTTCACCTCTACCCCAAGAAAATGTTTCATTTTTCCCAAATCTGACATCTCAAATTCCATCATCATCGACTTCTTAAACTCATCACACATAGCTCTATCATTTCCAGTGAATATTAAGTCATCAACATACAAGCTGACAATGAGAATTTTACCTCCTTTCGTCTTGGTAAATAGAG
>Ga0209489_106844_pt1 | contig 17757 bp, 2 predicted proteins | sample SiratrowhiteBW_FD_187527 | JGI IMG/M metagenome (GOLD analysis project Ga0209489, IMG submission 187527) | Root nodule microbial communities of legume samples collected from California, USA - Siratro white BW (SPAdes) (version 2) | ecosystem: Host-associated > Plants > Roots > Nodule | place: USA...
ATATATTATATATATATATATATATATATATATATATATATATATATATATATATATATATATATTTATAAAAGTAGTATACTGGAAGGGATGATGTTATATATGATAGTAATCTGAATAATAATAATGTGAGTTCTTTAACGTGTATAATGTATATATTCTTTTAGATAACTTTATGTTAGAAAATGTTGTGCTGAGTACCATATGAATAGTTAAATCGGTGTGCTCCATGCTAATTATTTATGAAGTAATAAAGTAAACTTTTATGCAAATTTCTTTAATTTATGTTACATTATAAAATTAACAAAATTAAAATAAACAACTCATTTATAAAATCATACATTATGGATCTTATACAAACATTGCTTTAATAATAAATGTTATTAAGATACTTTGAAGCAACACTCCCATGCAGTCTATGATATATCACCTTATTTGTTTAGTGAAATTGTAAGATGTCATTTAATTAGTAAAAGTATACTTATCTATAGATTATCAACATCACAGAAGCAATACTTTCTTTCCCCTATCTAACACAACTTTTCCTAACTTATTATCTACCTTTAAGAAATTATAGAAGTTAAATATTCATATGGTGACAAGTTTCAAGAGATGATTTGAAATATTCACTGTATAAATAATAGATAAAATTGCATTTAGTCATTGATTGATCTTGATGATGGCTTATTTAATCTCACCGGCTTTGACAGGTAATCTGTCGTTTAATTTTATGGATTTATCTATACTTCTATGGTGTTTTATCATTTATTATGACCATAATCAATACACTTGTTTTTCTAATTTTACAGAGAGTATAAATATATAATAGTTGGAAAGTAAAACATTCTATAATTTTATAGAGATTCTGAACCATGTTTGTAAACAATATACTATCTCCATTAAAATTATCACTAAGTAATTTTGGTTGATATATGAAATTTTAAATAATTATTATAAAATTTAATAATTTCTTTTTATTTAAATTCATGTTAAGCATCACTATGAATTTTAACATTTTAGCTAGGGTGATACTTCAAAGATCAATAATTATATGTCATGACATGAAATATTATTAAAAGGAAAAAGAAAAAATACAAAACTATGGGAGGACTAGGCCAAGCTTATGGCAAGAAAAGATGATAAATACTCTCCAACCAAGCTAAACAAAACGAAAGGAATTGATACCTATTATGAGAAAAGTATAATTAAATAACAACAACTAAACTATCATACCGTTTAAAATCTAATTTATTCTCTCGAGACCCGGCAAAGCCAGCTTGTTAGCACAATGGTTTCCCTTACGAAATATATGAGAAACTTTGAACTCAATTTCTTTACATATCTTTATACACTTTTTTCATCTCCCTCTTAAAGACCAAGGAATCAGATTAAACAAACTAAATGCTTGACAAAGAAGGGAAGAGTCAACTAAGTCAAATACGTCTGAAGACTTTGCTTCAAGTAAACTCAATAGCCAAATTGGCTCCCATAACCTCAGCATATAAACACTTTTGTATCCCAATGAAAGAGGAGAAACTACTTATATATTCACTGTCGCTACCACGAAAAATACCTGCACATGCCAAAAAACTCGGACACCCTCTAGCAGTACCATCAATATTGACCTTCATCTAATTGATATGAGAGAATTTCCAAATAACCCACTACAAAAAGAGCAAAAATTACCGACAAGACAAATCCATCGAAAACACTCAAAATCTGTTAGTAAATTGATTGTATGTAAATTTACTGACGGATTTATGAGTCCGTCGGTAATTACCAACGGATTTTTGACGGATTTATTATCCGTCGGTAATTACGGATTTTGGGTAAATTCGTCGATAAATCCATCATCACCGACAGATTCATAAATCCGTCGATAAAATTGTTGATAATGATATTTTATCGACGGATAAAGTTCCGTCGATAAAATTCTATTGGTAATTTAACTTTTTCTTGTAATGATAGGAGAGATTTCTTTACGACGATGTGTGTTGATATCAAAAAACTACAAATAAATGTTATTGCACATATGTTTCTTAGAAAAAGTATCTGTCATTCTGATGAAACCTTTAACAATTTGGATAGTCGAGCAAATATAAATGTTTTCTTGAAACCTAGCATGATTTCTCATCCTCCATATCATTCAAATAGAATAAATAATAGTAATCAACCTAACAAGATTAACTAAGGGATTCCCTACAAACATTAAGAAATTAATAATATTATTAATAAAGAGGAGAGAGCTCAGAAAAAACCTGCTTTGAATTATACCAAATAAATTTTTCCCAGAGTTAATAAATTTAGCATTAATAATAGTTTGGGATTAAATGACTAAGTAAAATTTTCACAACATAAAAAAATTTATCTATTTTCATTTTAAAAAGTATATTTGTAGCCCACTCTGAATTTCCTCCAATGGTGATCACTAACACAAGTTAGTTATTCCAAAAACTCTGAGGAGCCTTTCACACCCAACACTTCATAGCTTTCTCCCAAGTTGAAATTTATCAATTTACAAATCACCATTAATACCAAAAAAATTACGGAATTTAGCTTCTTAAACATATTTTGACATTTAATTACATATCTTTTTACTTTGTGTTTTTGCTTTGATCGGAAAATTATTGACTTTCTTCATTACTAATATTTGTAGGCTTTCCGAAAATATTCAAAATAAACCAAATTGATAATAAAAAGTTGAATTGTATAAAAAAATTACATTGAATTATTATATTATTTTAGTTTTTAAAAACTAAATTGTCTTTTAATAAAACTGTTTGAACTAAAGTAAATTATATAATTTGATTAAGCATATATTTTATAACAATTTAAACAATTATTTTAGTTCAAAAGTTTTATATAATTAAAACATTTTAAATAGTTCAATATAGTTTAATTCACACTATTCGATACAATTAATTTAAATTATTATATAATTTAATTCATTTTTCTCAAATGAATTTGAAAGTTTAATTCTATTTTACAATTTTATATTTTTCCATCCTTAAACACTTTGTCAAATATGATTTAATATGTTTAAAAGTTTAACATTTAAATGTATGTTTAAGTGTTTGTCGATATAGACCGTGATTATATGTTTGTCTCTGATAAAAGACCTAAATGAGTTAGATAGAAAGTTTGTTAATGAGTTACTTTTCATCAATTAGTTTTTGTTGAAAAATCTAAATATTTGTTTTAAGATGTTTGTCTTATTATATTAGAAGATTTGAAACCAAAACTTTGTTTATATAGTTCTTTAATATTTGGTTTTAAATGGAATATATAGTACAAAAGAACACACAACTTGGGAGCTGAAGACCAACTAAACCGTTGTCAACATTTGCTGGAGAGCATCACTGGCAGGGATTATAATGAATTACTGTGTTAACATCCAATGCCAACATTTCTCTGTTAATGAGCATCATGTTCAATATTTTTTAGCGTACTGGGAAGCACTTAAATATTTTCTTTTCTATTTTTATTTCAGTTTTTTTTTAAATAATTTTAATAGTAGTCTACTATTTACTAATTTTATTTGAGGTGTTATTAATGATTATATTTTTAGTTTATTGTTTATCTATGCTCTTTCAATAAATATAAATATAAATATTATTAATTAATAAAATATCATATTCTTTATCTTTAACTCAGTATATTTCAAAGTGTTTATTTAAGTAACAAATTCGCTATTGCTATTGGAATAAAATAAACACAAAATTTATGCTTTAAAAAAAAATTGAAAGAGTGGAATTGATATGAAAACTTTTGTCTTATTTGGTTTATTAAGTATTAGAATTTATGAGAGAGATCTCTTACACATTTGGCTTGCTACCAATTCTGAATTTTAGATGTTTTAAACTTATTATGTGACTATGGAATTGATGTATGAGATGCTTATATAAAAAATGTGTCAATCTATGATAAAAACGAATTTAATATGGATTTTTTTAAAGATATTGGTAAATATTTTTTAGTGATTCATGTGTTTATGTGTATAGTTAAACCATAATAAGCTGTGTTAAATTGTGAACTTCATAGATAAGATGTATTATAGTCAAGTTGTGGTGTCTTGATAATTTCTTTTAGTAACTTACCCTTATATTTATTGTTGTGTACACAAGTAAATTAAGTGTAGACTTAAGAACTGCGTTTGGATAGAATTAGAAATCAAATTCATGTCTTTTTTTAGGATTGATGTTTGTTTTTAAGGGTCAAGTTTGTATTCAAACTCTTCGTTAAGAAATTAGCTCAACAAATTCACAGTCTACCATGCATATACAAATAATAATAAATAAACAACACCTTATCTAATCGATCGATAGAAGATAGACAGTAAAAGGTGAAAAAGAGAGAATTACATACAAAAATTTAACATGGTCATTAACAAAATTCAACCTACATCTACAAAGAAATTCACTATAACACAAAATTTACAACTTAAGAGTTTCTTTCTTAACAAACTCTCACTCATATACAAATTAAATGTTTAACTCAAAGTTATCATATACCGAATATACAAAGTTTTATTTATAAAACAAATACCGCTATAACTGACACATGTGAAATACGTTCACGTCTAAGACTAACGAAAAAGACACGTAACAATACTTCTGATTTCAGAACTAGACAACTACTAAACAATTATCATAGCGTCCAAAGTCTCACTAAATACACTACAAGAAAAAAGCTATTTAGAGACCAATATTTAGCTACCAAATGAAATGGTTGTTAATTGTGATCAAAATAATCACCAAATTAAATTTTGGTTGCTAAATAACTATAAAATATAAATAATGATTGAATTAGATACCAATTTAGAATCTAATGGCAAAGGTCACAAAAACCTTGGTAGCTAATGTTAGATACCAATTATTTGACTTAATTGGTCACTACATTCAATCATTATTTCTATTATATAGTTATTTAGCAACCAAAATCTAATTTGGTGACTATTTTAGTCACAATTAGTAACAATTTCATTTGGTAATTAAAAATTGGTCTCTAAATAACATTTTTCTTATAATGATACTGTAAGATTAGGACAAACTAGCAGTATGAATGATTCAATAACCTTATAATGCAAATTTATTTAATTTATAGTAAAATATTTCGTTTTGTGTTTTTTTTATATTAAAATAATTATTAAATACATATTAATGAAGAGGAAAGAGAGAATTTGATATTAATGAATTTCTAAGAAAGAATTAAATAATCCAATTATCTGATTAATCTGGTTTAAAATAAAATGAAAGACTAAGATTAAGAATAAACAATTCAATTTACTCCAGGAATAAGTACATCCTACCCTATATATATATATAATTATTAAATGATTAAAGTATACCATTCAATTTATATATTTAAAGATTATTTTAAATACTACTTATATACTTTTCTTGACTAGTTAAACGTTACTTAAACTATTTTTCAAAGATAACAAGTATTTAAAGTAACGAATGAAAAAACCATTTAGAATTTTGAGAAGAATCGAAATATGTACTGGTACAGGAAATTTTGTTTAAACACGTTGAATTCAGCTGGGGTTTTGAACCCGAATTTATATCAGTTACAGTGACTGAGTCATTTATGTATATGAATAAAGAAAGGTTTCCATAACAAAAAAGGAGAAAAAAAAAACCACAGAGTGGTGTGTCAATGCAAATAATGGTGATAATTACTTTTGGTGACAAGTTTCTTAGTTTTCGAGGTATTATTGGTCAGTTTGTGTACGATGTTGTACGGACGAAGTTGACGTGTTTCTAACATTGTACCGTTTTCTCTATTTTTAACTGTGGTGATACTGTGCCACCACAGTTCCTGCAACTACCACCCCACTTTCCCTTTTCTCCTTTCCCATGCCTCTCATTTCACACTTCCTAAATATCAAACAACCATAACATATAATTTATAAATATTATGGTGTGATTAGACGAAAATCGACACAATTTTATTCTTTTAACATTCATGGTGAGTGTTTCTGTATGACTAGCAGTTATATCAGCATGTTTACGTAAATACGAGTTCATTTTTCATTCTAAAATAATGTGTAAATATGAATAATTGTTTAATCTTGTTTATCAAATGAAAATGTCTTCATAAGCTGTGAAAAGTATAAGCCACTTTCTGAAGGTATCGAATAATTTTTTTCTTGGGTTCTTTATTTTTTATTATGCATACGTACAAAAAACATGACCAATGAAGGAATTTGAACCATAGGGAGAGATGATTTGGAAAGGGTAGTTATATAAATATATTATTTTTTGTGTGTGAAAGGTTCTATATAGACTTCACTGTCGTCCTTTATATGCATATTTTTTACATGTCCTTTTATAGAAAAATTGCAGCATCATTTTCGTATATTTTTCATTATTGTGGAAATTTCTTTTTTGGGGCAGTTGGCGTCTTGTTTTACTAAAACAAGCAAGGGATGAGGTTTCAATTTTCCATAGCCATGTAATAAAATAATTTGTTTCTTAATATGGTGTTGGGAACACAAGGTGGATGAATAAGGAAAGCTGGTCTGTGTCTGTGCTTTCTTTCTCTCTTGGCTAAAGTAGGTCAAATCCAACTCTTTTCTTCAACGTATCTCAATTATGTAGCACTCACTTTTCTTCTCTTTCTATTATTTATCTGCAGTTTGTGTGCTTTCTCTTTTGGGCTTCTTGCTTTCTTTGGATTCTTGCCTCTCATTTTCTCTCTTTCCCTTTCCTTTTCTAGCCTCAAGCCTTTATTATTCCTAGCTCCCTCACTTGGTTAAAAAGATCTCCCTTGATTTTGCCAATTTGGTGCAAATCTTCTTCCTTTTGCTGGCTCAACTTTTTCCTTTACTTACTGAGAGAGAGACCTGCTTGTGTTTCTTGCTGGTAAGTATCTAAGCACAAAACAAAAAAACAAACCTTTTCCTCAGTGAGTGTTTAGATCCTCTGCAGGGAAGAAGCTTAAATTCACTCATTTTTCTGTTTCTGTTACAGTTTTTGTTTTCTTCTACTTCTTCTTTGACTTCCCACTTCTTTGTAACCTCCCTCCTTCATAAACATTTCACCCTTTTTTTGGAATTTAATGAACCCTTTGACTGATTGCCCTTCTAAACTGTTGCATTTTTTCTATCTGCTATAGCTTTCTGTGTCTTCAAGTACAACTTGGAGGGCTCATATATTTGCTACAAATCTTTCCATTTCTTCCATTTCCCCATCATCACAAGGTTTAATTTCTTGGCTTGCTCTATAGCTACTTGGTGAGGACTCTCTTCTTGACCTTATGTATGTGTGCGTATATAAGCTAATTTTCTTTTCTTTACCCAATATATGTGAGTGTCAATGAAAGTAATTTGCTAGTTTCATATCTATTTTGGGGTACTGATGATTCTATGAGCAGAAAGTAGAAGAGATGGTGAGAGGAAAGACTCAAATGAAGCGTATAGAGAACGCCACAAGCAGGCAAGTAACATTCTCGAAGAGGCGAAATGGGTTGCTGAAGAAGGCTTTTGAGCTATCAGTTCTGTGTGATGCTGAGGTTGCTCTTATCATCTTCTCTCCAAGAGGGAAGCTCTATGAATTTGCTAGCTCCAGGTACCATTATTCTCCTCCTTCAACTTTCCCTTTTCTTCTTCTTAAATTAATTCTGTGCTTCCGGTAATTTTAGCACCCCTTTTGAAACCAAGATCAGTTTCTTTAATCTGTGAGCTAGTAAATTTCATGCATACTTATAAGATACATATGCATGTGTGTTCTTTTACACCATATATACTGTTATGTAGCTTTGCTAAACACGAATACACAGTGGTGGATACTGCATAGGATCTGGTTTAATTTGTTATTCATACTTTTTGTATTAAGTTTTTGGGGTGGATTATTGGACCTAAGCAAAGAGAGATGGTAACACACACCCTAGAAAGAAGAGAGAACTATAGTTATGATAAAGAAAAGGAGATAAAGAGAAATGGTGAGTGTCAATGAGTTTCTACACTAATTCTTTATTGTCCAGACATAATTACTTGAGATTAAAAGACAAATTTGATTGTAGTTGACAATATTTTACATCTGCAATGAACCTAATAATTCCTAATCTCATCCTTTATTTAGAGCTTAACAAATTCTTAAACTGATGGGTGGGCTAGCTTTGTATATGGCTTCTTCTATTAGGCTGCAGGTATTTTCTAAGTTAAAATCGAACCAATGACGAGGTTATATACACCTTGATGAGTAATTTTAACATAATTAAGCAATAGTTCACACCTCCTCAACAAAACATTATGACGAAAGGGTGGAATGAGTAAAGGAACCTTGTTCCCTCAGTAACGGGCAAAGAAGAAGTTTGTACATGTAGGTTAGTGATTAGTGATGTATCATATGTACTGAAAACTGACATTTACAAGAATCATGGGATGGAGAGAGAGAGATAAAGATATTCTTGTGCAGCACCACATAACGATGATTTGATTCCTCTTGTAATATCGACTGATCCATAAGTATTTTATCTACAATTAATTAGTAGGGTCGGAGACCCTACTTTTTATCATCGAACGAAGTGTGGAAAACCTTAGTGTGATGTTCCAAAAATAAGTAAAAAAAGGAAAATGTTACTCTATCTGCTTGGAGCTAGTGTTGCTCCATGAAATAATGTGCAGTGTGATTTAGTATCACGAGTTCACACATTCTAAGGTGTATATTATTATTATTGGTCAAAGAATCTATGTATAGAAAGTTTTTTTTGTAAGAATCATCATGCAGGTGCATTCATAACACTAAATACTACAATTCCTTTTATATCTGAATTATTATATATAGCCCTCTCATATATATATATATATATATATATATATATATATATATATATTTGTTTATTTGAAACAGAAAATGTTCAACTTAAGATCTAGCCTATCTAGAAATCAAGTCTCAAACAAGAATGTAACTAAGAGTCATATGTGAGATTGGTGTAGCTTTCATTACGTATAACAACAACTTTGAAGTGACAGTGTTTTGAGCATATAGCCTTAAGTGATATAGACAAGAAGATTTTCTAGCTGGAATTAGAAATTGGAGCTTCTCTTGTTGGAGCACTTGAAAATTGTGCTGCCAGTTTTGGAGCAATATATATAGTTTTGTGAACAGTTCGAACATTTTCTAATAAACTAAGTTAAGGGTGTATGCTTAAAAGGCATAGTGGAATGCTGCATAAAATAATTGAATTGTCTGCAAACTGACTTTGGAGAAAGAGTTAACAAACACCGTGAAAAAACTTAAATATAAAACTTTGCTGTGCTTGTTCCTACAAATTTATTCATGTCGTTTTCTGAAATTTACTTATGTTCTTTAATACTATTCAATTGTGTCTGTTTTTCCTTTTTTTGAGGGGGCAGAGGGGTGTGGTGGTGGTTGTCTCCCCTAATAAACCCTTTTTGAAATGCTAAGGAAATTAAACAAAATAAAAAATGGACTGAAACACAAAATGATGTGAGGAGACATGCATTCAAACAAACTTATAAGTGTTTCTTCTGTTCCTTTTTACAGGAACAGTGAGAAATATCAATTGAAAACGGCACTTCTTATACCTAAATAACAAATTTTACATCTTTTGGCACCAGGAAAAACGAGACATGTTCATGTATCTTTTATAATGTTTTTGGATTTTTTTCCTGAATTTGGAAAGTTATCATCACGAACTTTTAAATTATCATTGTTTTTGTATCTACTGAAAACAAAAGCTTCAATAACACCTTTCAAATTATACTATATATTAATGAGCATATAAATAAACTCTCTAGATGGCATGTATAGCTCAACCTTTTTTTTGTTTTTTTTAGATTAAGGAATTTAGTTGATTATACTCTTTTCCATCGTAAACTATATTTTACCACATTCATTTGCGACCATGCAAGAATATCTTATTAAGGGTTGATTTCATAAAAATGCTCAAATTCTAAAATGTTTTCAGTAAACCATTTGTTTACTTAAAGCTTACATTCTCTTTATGTTTCTATGTTCCATTCATTGTTTACAGACATTTGTCTTCTTTACTGTTAGACTTCAAACCATTTTTTTTTCCCTTAAAACCTTAACACTTTGAATTTTATTTTCTGCTTCTGTCTTCTTTTTGCAGCATTTACAAAACAAGTTAAAGGGTTTCAAAATGTGGCTACTAAGATATGGCAAGAAATTATATATAGTCTTTTATGTTATGTTCATTTCTATGCAGTTTTCTCTTTGTTTACTCAGAAATGGCAAATCAACTTCCTTCTTTACTCAACAAGTTGAAATGAGTAAATAATGTTAATAAAAATAAAATAAACTACAATTTAATGTCTTCATCCTAATATCAAAACACTAGGGTTTCTTTTATCACTAAGAAAATAGGGGTCCGATAGATATTCTTTTAGTCTTTTATTTTGATGCATGAATTTAATAATATTTATTAACTAAAAGAATAACATAATTTTTCTCTCATGAAAATTATTAAAGGGGTTTTAATGTACTAAGACCCTAGCACTATATTCAAGTTAAAGAAAATGTTTTATATTTGTATCTTTTGCTTTGATTCTGATTATAAAAAAGAATTGATCAAGTAAATAACAAAATACAACATGTTCATAATTTATTGTATAAATGTATGATAATCTCTTAAAAGACATTGAGAATACTATCCCTTAGTTTGGTAGAGAGAAGAGGAAAGAAAGAGATAATTAATTTCAGTGGTTTGATTTAGGAAGGAGATAGGAGAAAAATACATATTTATTTTTTTTACTTTCTATTAAATTAAATAAATTTAAAAACATTTTCTTTTTATTTTTTTTTACTTATTTCTATTCTAGAAAACTAAACATTTAATTTATTTATTCTCTATTTTTACTCTTCCTATTTCTTTTCTTGTAAACTAAATATAGAAAGAATAAAAAAAACAGTACTTTCAAATCAAACTGACCGTTATTTTCTTTCTTTGTCATGCTGTCACCTCAAAGAAATATTTAATTAAACAGCGATATTTCAGTTTTAACTTCCAATACAACACTGCCCTACTACAGGTTCCCTTACAGTCATTATAGTTTGTCAGATGGAATTGTCCTTCACCCTCACAAAAGTGGACACGTTAGCCTCCTTAGTTGAGTTCCTAGTTCAGACCAAAAGATAGTAACAAACCAAAAACTTCTATCACTTGATGAAAACCAACACATTATCCTGGTATATAAGGTTCAACAAAAGGTTTCTTCTTAATGGTTGTAGTTGAAAAACGCCTGATTCAGATACCCTTTCTGCAAGAGGTTTATATAGTCTTATAGCATGGGGCTCATTTGAATTAGCAAGGTAGGAGGAGTATTGAACCTGAAGCTTCTATATAGTTTATAACATTAGGTTGTTTTTAGTATATGTAGTTTATTTGTAGGGAAACTTAGCTGGGTCTTTTTCATCTCTCTCTATATATTTTTTATTGGAGTGCCCTCAATTCAGTTACTAGATTTCTTCTTTTGCTGATAAAAGGTAGAAAATGCTTTTCTAAAAGAAAGGTGAAGGAGGAGGGGGTAGGATGTACTTAAATGTTACCCTTGGTTACTTCTAAATTGATGAAAGATCCATTATTTTAGGTTTTGTTTGGGTTAAAGAAAATAAATGGTGAAAATAGAGAAAAAAAAAAGTAAGATGAGGGAAGAGAAATAAATAAGAAATAAAATCAATGTTTAATTGGTAGGTAGAGTAGAAATATGTGAGAAATAGAAAGATTAATAAAAATAAATAAGAAATAATAAAGTGGGTTTTACCATCTTTTTTCTCCTCTCTCTTTTAACCTAAATCATCAACATTATTTTTCTTTTCCTCTCATTCCTCTCTACCAAACATGGAGTTGATCAAAATTATGTGTATGTAATGGAGATATATGATTAATTTAATTGTAAAGTGAAAGAATTTGAAACGTAAATCATGAATTTAATTTTATAAAGATTAATATTAGTAGTTAACTATAGTTTTGTCACATCTTATTTGGTGTAATGATAACTATTTAAATTACTAATATATATTTTTGTAAGTTGGTGATTTGATGGTTTAGAAGTTTGGAATACCCTATTTAAAAGGTTTTATATGACAAACAATTCCCCTACATTGCCACTTGATTTAGTTAATCTAATCTAATGTAAACCTAAAAACTTAACCAACTTAATTTATATATAGTCTTCATCACCATATATGTTAGTGAATTACATTGGAACAAATAGAACTAAGTTGAGTTTTAATACTAAAGTAACTTATAACAGCATAGTTCTTGGCTTTCTGTGTTAGAAATTGTTGTACATTCCAAGAAACTATAAGAATAATAAAGGAAAGGGGAGAAAAGCTTCAACTTAATTTAGGTAACATTGTTTGTAAACTTATAAGTAGACTCGTTTTGTAACTCATTTTTCTTAAAAAATTAATTTATTTTACAGAACATGTCTATGAACTTTTAAAGGGACTCAGTCGTAAGTATGAAACCTTGGCTAGCTTCTATGAGCTACTTCAACCATCCTTGATCAGTCTAGGGTTTTTGCTTATCATGAAGAAACAAAACTGCCACAAGACACTCAAGAATGAATCCTTGTATGAGCTTGGTTGGATGAAATGATGAAGGAGAAAAATAAATAAATTAAAAAAGTAAATAAAAAAGAAAACTTTTGAATTATTTTCTAGAAATCAACCTTTTTTTTTTCATTTAGCAAGCATAGTTTCCCTTTAACAAAGGGAATATTTTGTTTTCTTTTCGTTCACCCAATCATAACATTAATTTATTTAAATGCATAAACATTAACAGAATTAAAAAGCTTCATTGTTTGTGTTGTTGTTCATATAGTGGTCTTACCTATTTGTCAAATACGAATCAATATGTGACTTTTAGAAATATTTTACTTTCGAGTTGGATTCAAACTCTGGTTAAACATGAACATATTAAAGCTGTACCAGTCGTTAGTATAAAGTGATAAACTACAAGAAAAAAAAATCGATTAATTTCCAAGAAACGAACTTAATCTTATTTGAGCTAAACCTTGAAAGGTTAAATTTAATCATTATTATGAACAACAAACTAAATAATAGTTATCCACACAAAGCAGTAATAGAATCATAAAATAATCCCAAGCAAAACTCAAGAATGAGAATGAATTCTTATAGGGGTCTCTTTTACCTTAGTTTTCAGTTTTCTTTTGGGAATTAGCACTCCAACCTTTAAAAAAAGAATAAAAAAAGAATGAGACATTAGAATATGATTTTTCCTAACCCTGACCTAAGGACCCTTAACATTCATTAATTCAAATTAAAAGAATTAAATTGAAGATCAGATTAAATGTGATTAAAGTTTAATTTCTTGATACATCAACACTTTCTAATCTCTATTCCTAAATAGGCCTTTTGGTTTTATTTTCAATCCTTACTCCAATTTATCAATTTCCATTAGAGATTTACCATGTCTCACATGAATAGTCAATTCTTAGGAAAATTGGAATTAGAAATAAGTAGCCAACAAGAGTAAGTGAACTTGAATCAGGAGCAAAACTTCAGATTACACAAGTTAGGGTTGGGACTCCTCATTCCCTGATTACAAATGTTTAGTTACTCATAGAATGAGGATCTAGAATAAGAAAAGAGATCAAGTTTTTTTTTTTTTTCAAGCCAGAAAAGAGATCAAGTGTTCCATTAGATAGATGTTGATGAACTTTGAAACATGATTCCTATAAAATTGAAGTTCCACTGTAGAAAGATCTAGAGTGAAATTTGAGTTATAATCTGACTTCCAGAACCTAAGTTCTGATGTTAGTAGCTATTTATGTGTTTCATAGCAAAATTTGGTGTGGTCATACTTGATTCTGGCTGCAAGTGTTTCATAGGTCATTTATTTGAAGTGTTGATGTGCTCATGGCTTTGCTCACATATGGACTGGTGTGTTAAAGTTGACACAAACTCTTCCAAATTTAGACCAATAACCTTCCCAATGTGCCTGTGATGATTATTAATAGAGAAATAAATGACAAACACAGAAAAGAAGACAAATAATCACAATTCAATATAAGAGTTCCCACAAACACAAATCAAAATGGAACATAAAAATATCTCAAATTTCTATGAATTACTTACATACACCTCTTGTTTACGTCTACAAAAATAAATATCTTCAATCTCAAATGCAGATCATTTGAAAATTCCTTTTGACTTAGTGTATCACCATACTGTCACTTGTTCAAAAATTACATAAAAACTGATAAAACATTTTCCACAAAATCCTTCTAATTTTATAATTAGGGTTTGTGACTTTCACTAGGAAGGTATTTTCACAATTTTTGATTCTTTGGATAACCTATGCAATTAATCCTTGGTTTAACTTAAAAGTTTTCACCTCTATGGACCTGTGTTTTTTTTTTTTTTTTTTTTTTTTTTTTTTTTTTTTTTTTTTTTTTTTTTAAATTTTTTTTTTTTTTTTTTTTTTTTTTTTTTTTTTTTTTTTTTTTTTTCTCTTTTTATATATCTTTATATGTAGCACATGATAGGTAAATTATGGACAATGATGCTTCAGCATATACGTTTGAGGTGATTTTCTCAAAGTCCTAACATTAAAAAAAGTGAATAGTACAAAAGCTATTTAAAAAAATATTACACTAAAATAAAAAGCAGATATGCATAATAAGGAATAGAGAAATATCTAAATATAACAATACTTGTTATTGTTTGGTTAGGTAATATAACAATTAGTTTAAAGTTAAAGAATATATAATCAAGTATTTAACTCAATGTATTTGTATTTGGTTCTAAGACTATTTGAGTCTTAATAACTCGCAAATTTAGCTGAAATTGAAACCTTCCACGCATATGAACTTGATTATAATGCCACGCCACTCCACCTCTACCCGTATCAGTCTAGCTCATATCCTAGATATAATCAGCAGTAACCAAATTGTATGTAAAGAAACTTCATAATAATGGAGTAAGATAGCTAATCCAAAGTTGTATATCAAAGTTATATGTTTCTGCTGGTTAACATGCATAAGACGATTTGCTTTAAATATGTAAGGAATTTAATGAGAGAGTACTTGAGTTACTCTAACTCTTATACAAAAGATTATACATATATATGTATATCTCAAAAAGGATGACTCTTATTATTATGCATTCAATAAAATACATGTTTCAAAAAATAAAATGGTGAAAAGTTTCTTTCCCTTTGTGAATGATGATACAAGGAAGAGTCGCCGTTTGTGAGGTCGGTGTGTTTAAACATGTTTATATTCGAGGGGATATATTAATGTAAAAGATATTCTCATTTAAGGAAAAGATTGTTAGGTTTGTAAACGTGAGTCTAAGTTTCACGTAGAGTAGAAATAAGAAAATTGAGTAACATATAAGAATAAGACTTACAAATCTATTGCCTTAAGGTTTTGGGTTGAAGGTGGTGTCAATTCTTTTTGTGGATTTGGCTTGATTCTCATTCTTGTTTAATCTTCTCGATGTTTTCCCCCTTGATTTACTCAACAAGTGGTATCAGAGCCGATAGTTTGTGACGGTGACCACTCAGAATAGTACAAATTGATCCATGTATCGAAAGTCTTTCCGACGGAGGTTTCATGTAAGTGTATCGCTTTAGGTGTGTGAATGACGAGACTAAGGGTTGTTTGTTAGGTGTTCATGTTTAAAAATGCTTCTGCTTGATTGGGGTGTACCAATGTGGAAGAGACTTTCACTTGAGAGAGAGATTGTTAGGTATCCAAGTATGAGTCTAAGTCCCACATTGTGTAGAAGTAAGAAATTTGAGCAACATATAAGAAACAAAACTTACAAATCCATTGTCTTAAGGTTTTAGATTGAAGGTAACATCAATTTCTTATGTGAATTTGACTCATATCTTGTTGTTGTGAAATGATAAAATAGAGCAATATATAAGAAAAAAAACATACAACCACATTGTCTTAAGATTTTGGATTGAAGATAACATCAATTCTATATCTAATTGTTGTGAGAATTATCCGGTGATATTTGTAATTGTTGATTGATGGATTTTTTGGCAGCTTTAACTTAAAAATTGCCATGGTATTCTACAAACCAAACAAGAACATCTTCATAATTCACAACATTGTGATTTTTAGGTCATTGTTATAAGTTTGGAATGTATTGAAATATTTGATTGGGTAACATTCAACCTTCTAACTAAGTGTCATAAATCTTAGCTTTTAATCCCAACCTTCTAACTAAGTGTCATAAACCTTAGCTTTTAATCCCAACTTAGGTGAAATTTGAAGATACTCCATTAAAGGAAATGTAGAGCACCATTTGTTTTTCAAAATTTGATTTTTTTTTTGGTTTCCCAAAAACTATGGTGTGTTGCCTTGTATTTATTTTATTGTGTTTTCGTTTTCCAAAACTTATCTTGTGTTACCTTGAATACAAGGCAAGTTTGCTTTTAATGCATGGAGAGATTACAAAAGCACTTAGGAAAGAAATCTCATAACAAAAGTCAAGTTATATCACTTTTAATCTATAAGATATATTTATTTCTTATAATAAATCAGTTTTTCTAGTGTGAGCTCATTAATATATGAAGTAAAAAAAATACTATATATAGTAACTACTTCAAATTACTCTTGTAAAACACCCACTTTCTTTTTCCTAAAAGTAAAATGGTTGCCACTATACTAATTGAAATTCTAACTAGATTAACATCTAACTAATATTAAATATTTATTATCATTGTTTATGGAAACTATATTAGCTAGCTTCTTCAGATGAAAATAAAAAGAAGTCTTAAACAGAGGAAAAATAAATAAGATTAATGTTAAGGCTGAGGTGAGAGAATTAATATGCTACATAAAAGACAAAAAATAAAAAGTTTAAAAATCTTTAGAAGTTAGTTGCTGACATGTCTTAGAGTAGGATATACGAGAAGTTGAATTAGCAATACATCACTTCAAATTTAGGTTGTATTTTAACTGAGATTAAAAAAGACTATTTTTTTCCTTAAAAAAGAAGTCATTTAAATTTAAGATATTTTACGCGAATACAACAAACTTTTAAAAAAAATTATTAAAAATATTTTATAACTTGAATTTTAAAGGATGTATAGAATATAAGATTTGAAAGGATTTTATGAAATTAGTAACAATTAAAAGGATTTTATGTATTTAAAAAATTATAAGAAATTTGTATTTTTTTCTTTTTTCCAGTGAAATTTTTATTTTTATATATTTTCTATTATGTAAAATTCCATAAAGCAAAGTGTGTTTAAGTCGCAATTACCGTTGATATTATGTTAAATTGATCAGAGATACAAACAAAGTTTAATTCCAGTTTTATAGGTCATTAATGAAAATAATAAGTTATTCTAATGTAGATAAAATGTTAAATATTTAATGAAAAAAATTAAGTATACGTAAGAAGAGGATTGCATGTATAATAATTTAGTCTCTAGTAAAAGTAAACTGAGTTTGTTAAATAAGAAATTACAAAATAACTATCACAATCAATAAGAATTAATGCAAACAAATGATAAGTTTTGAATTTAGAAAAAGTAAACTGAATTTATTGAATAAGAGATTATAAAATAACTGCCGCAATTAATAAAAATTAATGCAAATAAATGATAAGGTTTGAATCTAAAAGGGTAAAACCAATACAAATTACTATAACAAATTGATTTTAGTTTATAATATTCCTATATTGTATTACATAATTAAAGTTATAGTAGTCTCATGATTAGTACTTTCTTGTCCCTGTCTTTAGATCTAAACAATATATATATATATATATATATTCA
>Ga0209489_106845_pt1 | contig 17755 bp, 9 predicted proteins | sample SiratrowhiteBW_FD_187527 | JGI IMG/M metagenome (GOLD analysis project Ga0209489, IMG submission 187527) | Root nodule microbial communities of legume samples collected from California, USA - Siratro white BW (SPAdes) (version 2) | ecosystem: Host-associated > Plants > Roots > Nodule | place: USA...
AAAAAAAAAAAAAAAAAAAAAAAAAAAAAAAAAAAAAAAAAAAAAAAAAAAACCAAACAAACTTAGGAGCCTCAAGCCTTATTTTATAGCAATAGATCGAGAAAGAAGAAGAAGAAAAGTCCACCTATTTGGGACTTATTCATCTTGGAATCAATTAGCACTAGTAACTGAGATAATCATAGGTTCACTTCATTGAACCAATACCTTCAACCATGGAATCAATATTTGTTTTCTACTCACCAGAAGACTTGAATCTTAAAAATAGGAAGTTTATCACCTAGTCACTTGATTGTTTGCCGCGTTAACTTTTTTCACTCTTTTTCATGTGATTTTCATTCATTAATTTGAGAAGAACTTTACAACTACAAAATGCATTTCATGTATATATCATGACAATTCAAATTTCACTACTCCTTTCTGCATCTATTCTGAGTATGTTTTTGAACCATTCAACAGAATCTTTTGGTATCCTAGTAAGATTATTCTTGAAATCCACATAGTAGAGTCCAAACCGTACAGTGTACCCCATGTTCCACTCCCAGTTGTCAAGCAATGACCATACAAAGTAACCTCGTACATTGCAATCATCTTCCCTGTTTTGAATTCATATTATGTCAGAATTAAGATGGCCAACAAAATAATGTCATAAACCCATAAGCAGGAACTCAAGAACTTCCAACAATGTACCATATAGCAGCAGATAGGTTTGAGAGATAGTCTCTATGGTATCTTATCCTCTTGTCATCTTTTAAGGCCTTCTCTAAGGTCATAAAGGGTTTGCTTGGGTCATCCATTCCTGCCATCACAAATCTAGTGGATATTACAATTTTATGATTATTGAGAATTGAGATTAGATTAGTTAGATTTCATAAAAATGTCCATTTTAGAATATCTTTTTATTGTTCTCTAAGATTAGCTTTTGTGTTTCCTCTTTACCCCTCAAGATGACTTATCCGATTTCTTCATCTATTATCATAAGGTTAGTACTATAGGTTCTATGAATATTCAAATATATCAATACATTATCAATTCAGTGATTCATTTTGTTTTATCCTTTTTTCTCCATCTGTCTAGAACTATATAGTTTCGATAGTTTACCAACCATATAAAACCACTCAGTACTCACCATTCTCTGTTATAATTACTGGTGTGTCCCCATATTTGTCTTTCACATGTTTAACCAACTTTCGGATGCCCCATGGGACTATGTGCAACCAACTTGAAGCTGCCTGAAAAAAGAGACTTCTTGATTTAGCATGAAGTGTAACGAGTAAATGCACATTGTAGCCTCAGGCTATATTTGGATTCAAAGTAAGGAATAGAATGAAATGAAGTAAAATAGAATACGCTTACAATTCTATTTGTTTGGATATTTTGTATGATAAAATGATGAAAAACAATTGTGAATATCATTCCATTCAACTGTCATATTTTAGACTACCAAACAATAAAGTTGTATCATTCCATTATATTTTAGTTAATTTTATTTTTTTCCAATAACTAAACACTGCATTCTGAGCATACCTTTTCTCCAATTGCAGCTCCTCTTCGGTATGCTAGGAGGAAGAACAAGAGCAAATATCAGAAACTTCCAATGAACTTCGGTTATGCTTGTTTTAGGCAAAGAAGAAAAAAAAAAGGCAAGTTAAAAATTGGGATCACAATTAGAATTGATAGCTTACCGGTTGTAATAACAGCAGCATCAGAAATAGCATCTTGCATAACCAGTTTATGAATCCTAGTCCTATCGTTACGAGTATATAGTGAGGTGTAATGGTTTATGCCAATAAAATCCAAAGATCCCACAAGAAACTTTGAGGTTGCATAAGAAATCTCTGGTAATCTGTCACCTACGAGTTTCTTCATTGAGAGAGGGTATTTTCCAAAGAAAAGCGGATCAAGGAACCTGATTCACATTGGTGTTTGTGGAAGATGAGTTCTTAGTTGTTTTCACTAAGCTATAACTTTTTTTTTTTTGATAATCATTATGCTACACGAAAGGTTACCATCCAAGTGAGAAGTCCATAGCTCTTGATGCTGCATCTTTGTCTTCATCAAGTTCTGTTATTGGTTCATACCAAATAACATCTAGTGCTATTCCTATTTGACCTCCTTGTTGTTCCTGAATTCTCCATCCAAATAAAAATAAATAAATTATTATTATTGACATTTATGGCTTTTCTGTAGACTCTTTAATGATAATATTATCAAGTAAACGTGCACCATGTATGTAAATCTCACTCATAGTAGGAAGATTGCACTTCTCTTTAATGATGTTATATTACATAATCTCATCTCTCCTTTAATTTTAAAATAAACATTCATAGGAAATGTGACTATCGTTTTATTCAAAACACATAAAAAAAAGCATATACAAGTGTCATTTATTATAATATTAAGAGACATATCTAGAATTTTCCCAAATCCTTAAAATTCAAAACTTTTTAATCTTTGACTTACCCCATGTTACAAAATATAATTTTGTAGAGCTAGATATTAAAGCGAACGTTTTGTGAAACTAAGCATTATAATGAAACTAAGTTAAATCTCAAGAATCTGAGAAGAGTTCTAGATTATCTTTTTTAAAAAAAAATTATTTTTTCTGAGTAGTGTGAGAAGGATCTGTTTGGAACCTTGAAATGTAGTTGGTAGCTTCTGTATGCAGCAGCATGAGATAAGAGAATGTTATGAGCAACAATGTATGGCTCAGTGGACGATTTTCCCTTCTTGCATAGAAGACGACCTAACAGGGAACATCTTCCTGGTGCTTGAATGCCTAAATCATAACCATGGAGTGCAAAGTTATGAGGCTCATTGAAGGTAATCCAGTGCTTAACTCTGTCTCCAAAAGCTTTGAAGCATGTATATGCATAGTGCTCAAAATCTTTTCTGTAAGCAAATAGAGGTGAATGTGAAATTCAACTATATGTTTGAAAACATTAAAACAAATACAGTATGAGTAAATTGCTCAATATGCAATCTGAGAAAAGAAAATAAAAAAAAAAAAAGATTTTTCATTAACTAACTTTAGTTTATACAGTTCATTCACATCTTTTCCTTCTTGTCATATGGCAAAAGTGTTTACAAGAAAGTTCATTTAAACAGACCTAATTTCTTACATGATTTGTGTGCTTAACCATCCTTCATATTCATCTTCAAGCATTTGTGGAAGATCCCAATGATACAGTGTAACAAAAGGCTGGATTCCTGATTGGAAAAAGATCTAAAACTTCAATGCTATTTTCTTTTATATGTTTGAAAATCAAATTCCCGAATAAATTATTGAGTAACCTTTTTCAAGCAAAGCATCAATGAGGCTGTTGTAATATGTTATTCCCTCTTTATTGGGTTCCCCTGTTCCTTCTGTTCACAAATTTAGTTAGCATTTGGACCAAACTACACAAAAACTACATGGTTTTGAAAAAAAAAAGAAAGAAAAACACTTACTTGGGAAAATTCTGGTCCATGAAATGGAAAATCTGTAAGAATCCATTCCCAAATCCTTCATCAAGTTTACATCATTCTGTATGCAATGGAATTTGTGCAACCATCAATCTGAAAGTTTCTTTCTTTTTTACTTTCGAGTACAGTTATTCGAAATTATTCAAGAGATGAAAAAATAACAGTTTAATTTTATTTCATTCATTCTTGATATAAACAAATTTACTAGCTAATAAAAGTCTATAACTTATCAAAAACTGTTAGTATGGATATTCTTGATATAAAAAAAATTACTAGCCAAAAAAATTCTATAACTTATCAAAAACTGTTAGTATGAATGTAAGTAAACTTAATCTTCAGAAGTAAAATCTTGGGCTTAAATACTTTTAAATAGAAAGAAAAATATACTTGAAAGTAGAAGTTCTTGGAAAGATTAATAATGGATAAAGAGGTGGGGAGTAGTCTTTACCAACAACATGATATAAATAAATTAAAGTCTATAATTTTACTATATATATATATATATATATATATATATATATAATCATGAGAGTACACTTTTTATATTATCAATAAATTTAACAAAGCTAAAAAGCAAAACAAATAAAACCCGAAGTCACATCAACATATAAGTAACAGATATATAAAAGAATAAGTCGATTAACAGAGTAGTGGTGCGTTTTATATTGATTAATGTATTATAATATAGTAAAAAGATCTCTAGCAACACTTTACACGCTTTGGAACTTTATGTCATGTGTTACTTTTACGCTGATTTTCTATTCCACAAGGTTGGTGAAACGTTGTCATCGTCATAAGCATGGCGGTGATCGTTCGAATTGTTTACCATTTATGCAATATTCTAATCCTAGGCATTTCAATATGGATAACGACCACATGCACCAAAAGGGGTAGAGAAAGAAAATTGAAGCAACTAATGTGGGTAGAGTGAAGTTGAAGTCAACAAATGTGTCGTCTTAGTTCACCTGAAATCGGTGGTATTGATCCACTGCCATGTCTGCATTACTGAAATCCACAATTCTCCCTACCATCATAATCAACAAGAAATCAGAAACTTCAATTTCAAACCTTCCCTTTATTGATTTTTATTTTGATGTGTGTGTGTTTTTTTTTCTACAGTTAGAAATTTCATACCTGGAATCCTTGAGAAAGTATCCCATATGCTATCTCCTTTGTTTCCTTCATCAGCAGCTCCCTCAAACTGTGACACAAAACGCAACACAACTGTTAGCTTCTTTGTTAGACTGTCATGTCAATCAGAATTTGAGTTTTAGTTCATGAATTAAGGTTTAACATGAATTATTGAGATGAAACTAGATAAAAGAAAATGAAAACGTTTGTAAAACTTTGTCTAAGTTTTGTGAGTTAGATAACAGAAGGAAAACTGAATGCATACCTGGTGAGCTGAAGAAGCAGTTCCAAATATAAACCCCTCTGGAAAATCTGCTCTGCTTATTGATTCTGCTTTCACAAGGAGTTGGATTGCTAAGAGGAAAAGAGATAGAGAAAAAACAATAACCCTCATGATGGTTGTTGATGTTGAAAAGTTTTTTCTGGTTGGATACTGAATCTTTTGTGGTTAGAGTCTAAAATGCTTTGGTTATATTTATATACAGAAAAAATGTAGCTATCTTTGTTGTAAAGGTGAAGGTTGTGGCAGAAGAAGAAATAGACTAAAGAGACACATGTGAGCTATGATGAATTTCCAAGTTTTGTTCTTGGTATTCAACTTCTGAGGGACCATGCTGATGAATGAGAGACAGGTTAACCCCAAGTGAACTGAGATGTCATCATTGGCATGGAGTATTTGATTACCAAGAGATTTTTCTATATTCTTCTTATAGCAAAATTGTGTTGTGTGTGTGTTAGGAGATGAAAAAGGGTGTCTTCAAATATGGATGAGGAAACTTGAACCTGAGGGAATGATGCAGTGTGCGTGAATAATAAGGTTACAGTTGCGGGGAAGAGATTATTACTTGTGTTGTTTTCTTAATGCCACACTCAATGTGCCTTTCCCTTTTTATTCTTCTCCATTTTCTTTGTTTTTTTTCTATTCTAGTGTAAAATTTTCACAAAATTATTAAAATGACAAATTTTTTTATTATACTTGCTATTAGTAAATCATATCAAGTTAACATAATAAAATTTATTTATGACACAATTTTATTTAGTTTAGTAACGTGTAATAAGGGTTTATTATAAGTGTAATAAGGGTTTATTATAAATGATAAGATTAATTTAGATTAATTAAAATAATCTTATTGGACAACGATTTAAGTGTTTTTTTTCTGTTATACTGAAATTGTTTCGTGTTAATCTACTGAAAATTTAAGTTTCACCAAATTTTTAGTTTTTGTTTTAAATATTTAATTTTTAAAATCGTGTCATAATGATACAATCAATTTTATTATTATTATTATTAAAATGATAGAATTTTATTTAATTCAGAACGAAATTGTATTATTAGGACACTGTTTTACTATGGTAAGATTAATTGATTAATTTAGATTAATTAAAATTGTGTTCTTATGACACAATTTAAGTGATTTTTTTTCTATTATATTAAAATTGTACTGAAATAACATAATAGATTTTTAATTTTTATTTTAAATATTTAATTGTTAAAATCATGATAATGACTTAAATAAAATTGTATCATAATAATTTTTTTTGTAAAAAATATAAAAAAAAATTGCCTATTTTAGAAAATTTGTCCTAGAAGGAAGAAAATAGGAAAAGATTTCTTCATTACCTTTACGATTGGGACGAGTGATTAAGTATTTCAACCAGAACATTGAATTAGGCCATAATTATCTTAATTCATTTTCTTCTGGTCAAGTATGTTTGTCTCTCTAATCCACTTCTCTTCACGCAAGCAATTAATATAAAATTTGAGAAAAGAACTGCAAAAAACTATTCAAACTTCTTAGTACTGAGTGGTCTTAGTGGATCCCAATTTTGTACAAGTTGAATAATGATTTAAACATTTGTGTCACATATTTATGTATTAGAATTTTCCATTTCTCATATGGTTCGGAAAAAAGTAATGGGGTTTCGACATTCCACCTTTTTTATATGCATATGCTTCGGTAAAACTCTCCAGTCTTTTTATATGGTTGTTAGGTGTTCAACAATGTTTTTTTTTTTTTCCTTAATGTACGACAACAGAGTGTTATTAAAAAACCATTTAGTATTTTAATTGCTAGAGTTTAAATATATATAATATTTTCATTTACAAAAATGAAAACAACACCGGCCTACGTAATTTGTAGGTTTTTCAAGTGAGTTGGAATTGAAATTAAAAGAATTATTGTGAAAGAGGATTGATCCATTGACGCATATTCCTGTCAATTGGATAAACAACGAAATTGTCATGAAGAGACCAATTACGCAGTAGACACAGACAAATCACACCGTTTAATTTATTTAACTTTACTCAAACAATTATCAAAAAGTTGCTCACCAAATAAAAGTATTCGTAAATTAATACTACACCATCGACGATAATACTCTATAAAACTTCTTTTACAATTGTACTTCTTCATATATATTTTAATTTATTTATGTAAAATTACTTATTTATTTTCCTATGTTATATCATCTTTCCATATAATAGTTAGCATGATTTTTTTTTTCTAAAGGTCTATATTTTTTTTTTTGGTTTTAAACACTCTAAAACCATTTTATCTCTAAAATATATTTGATGTCTACAATATATTTTTAAATAGATAAATAGCATTTATTTTAAACATATAAAAACCATTTTAGAGGTATGATAATTTATAGACCTGGTAAATATGATTCAATATGATTACTTAATATTTCGTTAAACACATAAATTATTATTAACGAATATTTAAGAGTCAAAAGTAAAATTTTAATTTTTCTTTCAAAAATGAAAAGTATTAAAAAAATAAAATCAAAAGAGTCATCATTTAACCACCACTAAAATAATATTTAGAAGCAAGGAATTTACGAGTAAAGAAATTCAAAATTTTGGGAGGACCCAAGATTCTCAACATCAATTAAATCCATGTGATTTTACTCTATTTTATTCACTGATGAGAAATAAAAATTCAACATTACGTGGAAAGCATACAAATGATTAGGCGAACAAAGACGTATGAGAAATATTTTATACATAAAGAAATTTAAAGATAAGAATAACAATTGGCCATTGAGTTTGGCAACTTCGAGATAAACTTCACAAGCTACTTTCTCATTCTACTTTCTAAACAAACACAAGAACTTTGGTTGGGTTCAAACCCCAAACTATTTTCAAACACATGAGTGAGTGTTTTGGATAAATTTTTGGAGTTTTCTGTGTTTGCCACAACCTCATCAAATAATTTGACTTCAAGATTTAGATCCCGTGGAATCTCTTCCACCATGAATTTTAATATATTTTTTACTGCTTATTGATTAATTCAATCATAACTAGTAGCTTGTTTGTTTTAAGATTTAAAAAATAAATAAACAATTTTCTTCTCATGTTTATATTCAACAATATATATAGACTTTCAATTTCCTTTTTCACTTAATTATATATGTCTAATTTCATCTTCTTTTTAATGTGTATTTCACTCATTAATTACTTTTATAATTAAAAGAATCTCCTTCAATCATCTTAACAAACCTCCCTTTGTATTTCTTTTTTGTTTATACATGCCTACTCTTTAGCCATCTACTTTTCAATATATATATATATATTTAGTTTTATCTGTAAATTAAATTTTAATCATTTTAAAATTGAACTATTTGAAAATGTTGTATTATAATCTATAAATTATTTATTGTAGCGTCTCATGCTAAGACCGTGGCCCTTTTTCGTGGGATTCGCATTTGTTCGGGTGTTGGCTTTAGAAACATAATTTGTTTTCTTTTTTTACATCAAACAAGTTTATTAAATTCTTTTTTGTTGTGATTGGAATTTTTATTAGTTTTCAAATGAAATTCTTGAAACAAAATATGTTATATAAAAATGAAGCTGAAATAATTTTTTAACTCAATTTCAAAATAATATTCTATACACCAAAAGAAACGAATTTAGTTTTTAATTTAAAGAATATGTATCCTTAAATTTTTTTATATTATATCCACCACTCACAATTATAGTTACCACACATTATCATTTTATTTATTATCATTATGTAATTTTTATTATATATTATTATTATTATTATGTAATGATAATATCTTCTCCAAATAATAATAATAATAATATTATTATTATTATTATTATTATTTTTACTAAGTTTATCTTTTTTTAGTCGGTTTTATGGGAAATGATGCATTCCTAAGATTAAGGTTTTGCTAGAATAAAGATGAATCTCTATTAAGGAGTGTGATTATATGTTTAAATTGTTTATCAAAGTATTTTTTATTTTTTATATGTTTAAACTTTCTGAAAGAGTACTAAAATTGGTAGCTTAAACTTAATTAAGCCAGTTATGAAGGTAAGAAAAACTAATTATAATATTGATAGCATCTTAAGATAGATAATTTGGATTGTATATATGACTTGGTCAAAATATGAGTTTTGTGTAAGGATTATGTTTAGTTTGATATATTCAAAGTGTCTTGAATTTTGATATAGATAGTATATGTGATTATAAATTTTGAAATATTTATGATAAGACTTTTATTTGTAATATAGTTAATGTTCCTTATAAACGTTACTAGTAAGTAATGTATTGGATGAATAAGATGTTGAAATGTTGAAAGTGATGGATATGATAAATGATATAGTTTGTGTTGGTGAAATTCTAAGTAGGATATATAGTATAAATTTAGTAGTTAAATATGTAGAACTTGTTAGTAAATTGGTTCAAGATGTTCTAATTTAGAAATGAATTACTCAATTTTATGTATAAGAAATTAAGTAGAACAATTTTTTGGACCAATTTGGTACAATTGTGAAATCTTATACAAATATGATTTATGCAGAGTCCTTGGGTAACCAATTTCTCACTAAGTGAAATTCACTTAATTAAAAATTGAAGAGATTTAGTTGCTAGCCGACCAATTTCTCGCTAGACGGAATTTGTATAATTGAAAACTCGATTATTCTGCTCGCTAGGTAAGCAGACCTTTGATTGAACGAGCAGAATAGTGGTTAAGGTGATTTAGACATGTGCTTAAACAAGCATAATTGTGGTTGAACAAGACAATGTTTTATAGAGTTTGAAAAAAATGTTTTTTAAATGTTTTTAAAATGCTAAAATTGTTTATCTTTCACTAAATTGTTATATTTTATCAACATATTATAATTTAATATTATTATGATGTTATAAATGATGAATTTGAAATTTATTATTTAAATTAAATTGAAATGTATATGAAGAAGAACATATAATGTTAAGATTGTGATATAACATGCAAAGTGTTGTAGACATATTTATTTCTAAGGAATGAATTCTATATTGAAATGTTTAGATTATGTATTGAATCTAAGATTCTAAATAAGATATTCTGAATCTACTTATTGGACTCATATAGAGAAAAAAAATATGAGGTGGTGAGAGTCGATGGAAGTCCCTATAACCTAATTTGGTATGTGAAAAAGAATTGTGTCTAGCAGGTCTTATGGATTCACCCAGTCACATGAGTGGATGTGTTCTTATTATGTAATTTTGTTGCAACCGGAATCACGATGGGGACGAGGATCTGAAGATAAAATTATTTAATAATTGTTTTGAAAATAATAGAGAAGAAGTCGCCACCTTAGTTTATTATGGAAACTCTGGAAAATCCAAAAAAGAAATGTCTACGAAACTAGATATGGACTCGGGAGTGTGGGGAAGGTATTAACATTCACATAACGCTTGTCCTAAGATGGTATCTTTAATCAAATAAGTAATATGAGTGTGGTTTTATAAAATGCTATTTTTCCCAAAACAATAATAATACATATACAACTAAGGACAAACAAAGAATTTTTTTTTTAATTTTTTTTGGGCCAACAAGGATTGACCTCGGTCCTACATATTTCTATGCATATTGAAAATCAGGATTTATGCAGTTTTAGTTAGAACATTGTTTGTTGGGGTGTTTGATTTCAAAATTTGAAAAATTTATGTTTTTTTTTTACTTTTTAGAAAATTTTATATATTTAAATTTTTTATAAATTTTATATTTATTTTGAAATTTAAATATTTTAAGAGTGAAACTTTTTTCAAATTAAATTTCTCACACGAACGGTCATTTGAAAATTTAACCGAATTATTTGTAAAGTAAAAAAAATATTTGTATTTAATTATTTTATTTATTTTTAAAATTTAAAATTTAAAAATTTAATATAAAAAATTTAGATATGGGAAGATGCGTACGAACATAAATATCTAAATTCTATTTTATAAAATTAGAGCAAGACTAGAAAAATGAGATAAAATTGAGTATAAAAAATAAAAATAAAAATGAAATAAAATATTTAATTATTATTTATTTATTTTTAAAATTTAATATTTTTAATATAATAGAATTTAGATATGCGAAGACGCGTATGGTCATAAATATTTAAATTCTATTTTATTAGAGCAAGGTTAGAAAAATTGGGATAAAATTGATTATGAAAAATAAAAATAAAAATGAAATAAAATAAAATAAAAATATTATGGATATATGATGATGGTGAATTTAAAAAAAATGTAAATAATTGATAAAAATATTGAGCTAAATGGATGAGCTAAGTTTATTATTATTTTTATTTAATGTGGTGTATATATCAAAATAAAGGTGTAAAAATAATTACGATAACGCAAATGGGTCAGCGAAAAGGGAGCCCTAACCCATGTTCTATTAAAAACTATGGTGCAAAAGTGAATTGGGGTGAGATGACGAAGGTTCAACCCGTGTCCCTAGTTTGAGTTTGTTTCTAATGTAGGATTATTAAGAGAAGGTGGTGACAATACATGACAGCCATGCTGGAACTGTGGTGGCGTCATGACCTTCTCTATTCTAGGTTTTTTTTTTTTTTTTATTTCTTGAAGTGGGATTGGTAATCTTGTGAAGCACTCATGTGCATTTAATTTCTATTTACTGGATTGTGCCCATGGCAACAATCGTTTCCAAATAATCACACAGTACAATAGAATAAAATTTATGTTTCAAAAGAAAGAAATATTAGAAAATAACATTTTAATTTATCTGTTTTGCAGTTTTATTTCAACAGTGAATGAAGAAAGAAAAAAAAACAAGCAAACAAACATAAAAGTATATTTATAATTATGTATTAACCGAATTTTTTATATGAAAGAGAGGTGCAAAAGTGAATTTTATAAAAAAAATGGAAATAGAAAGTATGGCGTGTGGATAGGCAATATAACAATGCATAGTGAATAATACCTTGCTAAAATGAAAGAAAAAAGAAATCAAAGATAAAGATAAAATGATATTAACCTCTGAATTCTTCCTTTGGTGCTAGAAAATCTCAATATTACATGTGTAAATCAAAAACTGAGAAAAACGTGTAGGTTTGTGAGAACAAAGCTTAAGTAAATTGTCAGTGTGTAATGTTTTCTAAAGAAAAGAGTTTAGTGAGATCAGAGTAGAGTGAGAAGTGGAAAAGATGAAGATGAATATAACCAGGGTCTGTCATGATGTAAAGATCCCTTTTAAAAATCTTTCTGTGACCTTTCAATTGTTTCCTGACTATATTTTCAATCAATTGCTCTTTATTAAGAAATTGAAAAATGAATTCTCTTAATTTTCTATTTTTCAATTAATTTTAATAAAAAAAGAAGAGATGCAATTCAAATCCAAGAATGAATTATCTTTAATTTCAATTAAACAAAATATAAATTCTCCTCAATTTTCTATTATTTATAATTAATTTCAATAAAAAAATAATTCTTTTTAATTTTAATTAAACAGAATATGAATCCTCTTTAATTTTAATTAAACATAATGGTACAATTAGGAATATGTGGGAGCCATTTAGTAGGATAATTTCACCTATTATCCTAAGAGGGGGAGAGAGGGAGTGCAATTGACGAAATGAGAGGAGTTGTGCAAGAAAACCGGTTTGGCCCAAAAGCAAGAGGGTACATGATTAAAAAAAAAAATAGCAATGGTGTGAGTAGTAGACTCCATTTTTTTTTATCTTAAACCTTAAGGGGTTGAACTTTTAATCAATTTTTATTTTAATGGAGACTGTTTTAAGATGGACCAAATTTTATTTTCTTTCTTTCTTATTTTTAATTTAATTTAATTGATAAAGCCAATGAATATATTTTTTTTATTTTTTTCTTTATTTTTACTAAAAGGATATAGACAACCACAATAACTATTTTTTACTTTTTCTTGAAAATAAAAGAAACATGAAGAAAAATAAGATTTTCACATTATCAAAGTAAAAAATAAGTAAAGAAGAAAACACTAATTTTATTAGGGGATCATGGTCCAAAAGTTGACCGAGACCTTGCTTTGCACGGGATCACAATTCAAAAGATAAGTGAAAATGGCCAAGACCTTGCTTTGTAGGGGATCATGGTCCAAAAGATGGTTGAGACCTTGCTTTGCAGGGATCACGGTACAGAAGATAGGTGAAAATGGCCAAGACCTTACTTTGCAGGTGATTATGGTCCAAAAGATAGCCGAGACCTTGCTTTGCAGGCATCATGGTTCAAAAGACAATTGAAAATGGTCAAGAACTTGCTTTGTAGGGGATCATGGTCCAAAAGATGGTCGAGACCTCGCTTTGCAGGAGATCATAGTCCAAAAGATATGTGAGGTTGAGACCATGACGGTGTCGAGAGGGTCTCAAAATTTGGAAAAAAAAAAGTGAGGTTAAAACCATCATCGTGTCGAGAGGGTCTCAAAATGAGAAAAAAAAGTGAGGTTGAGACCATGACCATGTCGAGAGGGTCTCAAAATTTGAAAAAAGTGAGGTTGAGACCATGATCGCGTCGAGAGGGTCTCAAAATGAGAAAAGAATGAGATTGAGACCATGACCGTGTCGAGAGGGTCTCAAAATGAGAAACAAGTGAGATTAAGACCATGACTGTGCCAAGAGGGTCTCAAAATGGGAAAAAAGTGAGATTGAGACCATGACCATGTCGAGAGGATCTCAAAATGAGAAAAAAAGTGAAGTTGAGACCATGACCGTGTTAAAAGTCTCAACCAAAAAGATATATGAGGTACAAACGAACACCATGTGAACGTCGAAATGGACAAGGTTGATGCATGTTTTGAGGTGAGTCCATGAATACATGAATGTATGCAATATTTTTCATTTTTTCTACTCTTGTGATGAGAGTGCATGTACGAATGCACGAGACTCTATTTTTTCTATAAGAGTGCATGAACGAATGCACGAGACTCTATTTTTTATTTTTGTTATGAGACTCTATTTTTGCATGTTTTTTAATAAAAAACATGGGTTAATGCATAAGACTATATTTTATATTTTATTTTATTGAATGAGAATGCATGGGATTCTATTTTTCATTTTTCTATTTTTTCTTTTGAATGAGAATGTATGTGATTTTATTTTTTTTCATATTTTTGAGTGCATGAACGAATACTTGAAACTTTATTTTTTTTCATTTTTTATTGAATGAGAATGCACGGATGAATGCGTAAAACTCTATTTTTAATTTTTTCTAATTTTTTATTTTGAATGAGAATGCATGAGATTCTATTTTTTTTTTCACTTAAGTGCATGAATGAATGGATAAAACTCTATTTATTTCATTTTTTATTAAATGAGAATGTATGGATGAATACATAAAACTCTATTTTTTATTTTTTTTAAAATAAGTCCACAAATGAATATAACTCCATTTTTCATTTTTTTATTAAAAGGAAATGCATGGGTGAATGCAAATTTTTTTTTTTAATTTTTTTGAATGAGAATGCATAGATGAATGCATAAAACTCTATTTTTCCATTTTTTGAATTAGTGCATGAATGGATGCATAAAAATCTATTTTTTATTTTTTTATATTTTTTTAATGAGAATGCATAGATGAATGCATAAAACTCTATTTTTCCATTTTTTAAATTACTGCATGAATGAATGCATAAAAATATATTTTTCATCTTTTTAATAATTTTTTTTGAATGAGAATGCATAAAAATATATTTTTTCCATTTTTTGAATGAGTGCATGAATGCATGCATAAAAAATATCTATTTTTTCATTTTTGATTTTGTTTTTAAAGTTGACATTTTGAATCAATTTTTCCTTTTACAATCATTGATTTAATTTGATATCAAAATTTTGTTTTGTTCTTGAAAATGAGGGATGTTTGCAAATCCTAAAGTTAATGTTAAAATTGGGATATTATTGGCTTTTTTCTTTGGAAAGATTTTAATGCATGCGCTTGAATCCATAGGTGGATGAAAATTGTGGGAGAGAAAATTGAAGAGGTTTGAAGGAAAATGAGATTGCACAACCTCAGATATGTTATCATTTGCATGCCCCTCTAAAAGGGAAAATTTTATACAAGGCATTCAAATTAACAAATTTAGTTTTGATGTCTCCAGATATAATTTTCTCTCAAATGAAATGACAATCAACCTCAAATTGTTTAGTCCTTTCATGAAAGATAGGATTTGAGTGAATATGAAGAGCAACCTAATTATAACATATGAGTGTCATTTGAGTAGTCTCTCAAAATTGTAATTCTTTAAGTAAATGCTTAAGCCAAATAAGCTCACAGGTAGCTAAGGCCATAACTCTATATCCTACTTCAACACTAGATCTTGCCATAGCATGTTGTTTCTTGCTTTTTCAAGAAATCAAATTATCACCAATATGAACACAATATCCAGAAGTAGATCTTTTATCAGATGGAGATCCTGCCTAATCAACATCTAAATAACATACAACTTTACTATAGTTATTATGACCATATAGTAAGCCTTTTTCGAGGAGAACCTTTAATATACTTCAACATACGAATGACTGCATTCCAATAATCAACATATGGGGAATTAAGAAATTGACTCATCACACTGATTGCAAATGAAATATCAGGATGAGAAATAGTAAGATAATTTAATTTTCTAACTAATCTTCTATATTTCTCAAGATCTAAAAGAGGCTTCCTCTAACTAGGTAGAAGTTTGGCATTAGGATCCATGGGTGTATTAACAGATTTTGAATTCATTTATCCAGTTTCCTCCAAAATGTCCAATGGATACTTCCTTTTAGGAGATAACAAGGTGTGGAAAACCTAACACATAATGGTTTACTTTGTTGACCTAAGTAGTTAACTGAGTAGGACTTTCACATACATACATGCCTCAAAGAAGTAAATCGTCAAGGTGTGGAAAACCCAACACACAATTATTTACTTTGTTGACCTAAGTGGTTCGCGAGTAAGACTTTCGCATACATACATGTCCGAGAGAGGGAAACCAGCAAGGTGTGGAAAACCCAACACACAATGGTTTACTCTGTTGACCTAAGTGATTAACTGAGTAGGACTTTCGCATACATACATGACTGAGAGAGGGAAACCAGCAAGGTGTGGAAAGCCCAACACGCAATGGTTTACTCTGTTGTCCTAAGTGTTAACTGAGTAGGACTTTCGCATACATACATGTCTCATATAAGGAAACCAGCAAGGTGTGGAAAACCCAACACACAATGGTTTACTCTGTTGACCTAAATGGTTAACTGAGTAAGACTTTTGTATACATACATGCCTCAGAGAGGGAAACCAGCAAGGTGTGGAAAACCCAACACGCAATGGTTTTCTCTGTTGACCTAAGCGGTTCACTGAGTAGGACTTTCATATACATCCATGCCTTAGAGGGAAACCAACAAGGTGTGGAAAACTAACACGCAGGTTTACACTGTTGACCTAAATGGTTAACTGAGTAGGACTTTCATATACATACATGCCTCAGAAGGGAAACCAGCAAGGTGTGGGAAACCCAACACGCAATGGTTTACTCTATTGACCTAAGTGGTTCATTGAGTAGGACTTTCGCATACATACATGTCTTAGAGAGGGAAACTAGCAAGGTATGAAAAACCCAACACACAACGGTTTACTCTGTTGACCTAAGTGGTTAACTAAGTAGGACTTTTGTATACATACATATAGAATAGATGGAAAACACGAACACAAAGCACCCAAGAAGCGCTCAAAACACACAAAGAAACATCAAATACAAAAACCAGCAACGCAAAAGACACCAAGAAATGATTTTTTCGTCTACATGTATAAGATAAATAACCAACAACCTAAAACACACCAAGAAACGATTTTTTAGTCTACATGTATCAGATATAAAAACTAGCAACCCAAAACACACCAAGAAAAGATTTTTTCGCCTATATGTATCAGATACAGAAACCAACAACCCAAAACATACCAAAAAATGATTTTTTCGCATACATGCATTAGATACAAAAAAAGCAACCAAAACACACACCAAGAAACACTTTTTACGTTGACCCAAGTGCTTCAGAGAGGTTTAAGTTCATATCAAGAGAAAAAGATACAACGAAACCTTCTAGAAAACCTAATGGCAACGCGAACGCAACTTTCTGTCTTCTCGGGGCAACACGAATGAAGCTTTTTATCTTCTTTGGGCAATGCGAACAAAACATTCTCTCTTCTTTGTTCTCTCCTTTGGTGTATGCGAAGGAATGAAAGGCAATGACTTTCTCTCTCTTTTTGTTGGCGTTTCACTTTGATGAGCCAATGATAGTTTTGCCCCTTGCTAACAAACAAAACCATTCCGTATAAGATGAATGAAGACACAATTTCTCTTTCAGTGCCAACAAGGACAACGAGTGCCAACAAGGAGTGTCAAATGGAGGTTATTCAAATATCCGTGTCAACATATCATTTCTATTTATTTAAATCCTAATTTTGTAGTTGACACATTATTATTATTATTATTATTATTATTATTATTTAAGTCATATTTTAATTTTTTCTTCACTACTTAATAAAAAAAAAAATACTATATTTTTACAATTTTATAAACTTTTGTGTATTGATGTGATATTTGTGGTTTCCCATATCAATAAATCTTTTCTTCTTTCCACATTAATGACAATTGTTTTGAAATCACATTTTTAGTTCTCTATTACGGAAGACCAATGATTTAAAGAATGATAAACACGGATTGTAAAATCATGCCATAAAGGACAATAAAGACGTGGAAGGTGCAAAATTAATGTTCATTGCATAATAAACGATACCCACTACTGAAAGATAATTGATGTATATTTATTTTCTTAAAAATTGACTTTTGAAAACCTTGAATTGAAATTCTAAAAATGCTAAACTTTTCTAACACTTTCAGAAGTTTTTTTTTTTTTTTTTTT
>Ga0209489_106846_pt1 | contig 17753 bp, 7 predicted proteins | sample SiratrowhiteBW_FD_187527 | JGI IMG/M metagenome (GOLD analysis project Ga0209489, IMG submission 187527) | Root nodule microbial communities of legume samples collected from California, USA - Siratro white BW (SPAdes) (version 2) | ecosystem: Host-associated > Plants > Roots > Nodule | place: USA...
ATATATGTGTGTGTGTGTGTGTGTGTGTGTGTGTGATGGAGTACACCTTAGTCATCTTAGTCAAAGAATAAAGAGAAAAAAGAGTCAAGGTAGATCAAAAGCTTCCCAGAAGATTGGCTCCATCTTAAGCTTGTTTGGGCTTGCAATTATTTTTTTGGACCAATCTAATTCTTAAGAGATCACTCTAGAGAACATGGAACATCAAGGAGAAGTCCTCTAGTTGTAAAAATTGTTTAGAATATTTTAGAATAATTGGATCTTGTATTTGGGTCAGGTAGAATATGTTTAAGCTTTGTACTCTGGGTCATGTAGTGTAAGATTTTGGGCTTTGAGGCTCATAAAAATGTCGAATGTCCACCTAGAGCAATATAGGCGCTAAGTCACTAAAGATACATGATAGCATGCGCCACATGAAAACTAGAGTGACCAAGGAGTTGCCACATGAAAACCTCTCATTTGGGATGATTGAAACTTGGAAAGCAAGCTACTTCCTTGCCACATGTCAATATCTAATCATCTAAGTGGAGAGTATTTTCAATTTTACTCCACAAACTATCTCTTTGCCACATGTCATCACATAAGTAGAGAACATTTTGAAGCTTGCTCCACAAGCTACTCATTTAAATGTATATATTAATATATTATAATAAAATGTTTTAACTAAAAGTAATCTTATTAAATAAGTTGTAGTGTCTATAATTATAAATTAATAATTTTTAAGTGTGACAATAATAATGCTAAGAGAATATTAACAACAACATTTTGATGTGATTAAAATAAAAAGAAATTATTATTAATAAGTATTTGAAGAGAAAGTTCGAAGGAATTCACTCGCCATTACTGAAAATATAAATATTGTTATAATGATAATCCTTTTTTTTATCTATGAATATAATTTATCACTATTCTAACAGTTCGTCAAACGTTAACCCAATTGGGATTTGTAAGTCTAACAATACGAAGTTGGGATAAAGACGCGAAAAAAAATTATTTTAACTTAAGATAATTAAATATACTCTTCCTTTGTTTCATTTATAAGATATTTTCAACTAATTCATACATTTTAAAAATGTTAATTAAATTAATTGAAAACAATAAAATTGTCAAGAGTACTAAATTATTTCAATGGTTCTTTATCTTTCGTATTTTATTTATTTCGGTATTTTATTTTAAGAAATCAATTTATTTATTTACGTTTTCAAAATGGTTCATAAGTTCCTTTCCTCAGTTTAAACTTTACTACGTTAATATTTTAAATCAATTCATGCATATTTCAAACCTATTTGTAAAATACGCATATAAATATACGACACTTTTTAGCTTTTTATTTAGTCCCTCACATCTGACTTACAGAATCTTATCTACACACTCACAGGTTTACTTGCTACCCGTTTAACAAAATTATTTCAATTTTTATTGTTAACACTAAAAAATACAAATTATATCAAACAAAGATTCAAATATTTTAGAGATGCCTAGATATTGAAACAAATAATAAAATACTGTGATATGTTTTTATTTTTAAACTATTTAAATATTATTATTATTGATTTTAAGTATGAAGATATAAATGTTGTAATATTTTTATTATTTAAATAATTCAAATGTTTATACCTTTTACTTGTAGTAAATTTTACTTTAATAATATAAAAAATACGTAATTTTATAAACAAAAATTAAAAAAAAGTTTGAGAGGTCTAAGAACTAATTTTCTCTACAAACTCTGGATTTTTACACTAAAATAGTACAATTTTATTTCGCGTATATAAAAATGAACAAAATTTTAAAAATTATACTTTTGGATAAATCGTGTTTTCTAATAAACGGCTCCGTAAATAAAAATTCGTGTTTTAGTTTCACAATTTTTGATTAAGCGACTTTAATTAAGAGTAAAATTGTCAATGAAAAAGATGGTTTATTTGTAAATTTTTCCAAACTAACATCTTATACACAAAGTTTATGTTATTAATTTGGAGTATTTATTTTAGTAAAATATTTTAATTAATTAAGATATTTAAAAAATTAATGTATTATTCAATTATAATAAAATTTTTGAAAAGAGAACAAAGAATTATGTGAAAATAAATCTAAGGGGGACAAATTTAAGACTTTCTACACTAAAACATTTCCATTCCCAGTCGCCTTCACGCTTTCAAATTCACGCTTTCAAAATGTCAAGAACGAGCACTCAAAATGGTGAGTAATAAGGATTGGCTATATTCCTATTTTGGTAAAGGAAAGAGAAACCTGGAAGTTTTGACAAATGAAAGATAAGAAAACCAAAACAAAGAAAGGAGTGAAAATGATATGAAAAAGAGATTAAAAGTATTTTGCAAAAGTAAAACAACAAAAACATCATTTATGAAATTTTATTTTATTTTATGTGAATTTTATTCTGCTACATTATTTTTGAATTTTTTATATAATTTTTATTTTATTATAATTTTCTTTATACAAGCTTCGCTTTTAATAATTTTATATTAACTTAACTTTTAAATTTCGTTCTAATAAAGTATCTTCCAAAACATAGGTTTTAAGCTATTATATCTGCATTGGATATTTGCATCACACTTAAATAGAATATTTTAGATTTTGCCAAAAACAAGAGTAGTGAAGAGAGAGAAAATAAATGACAAAATATCACTAATTTTAATAAAGTTTTAATAATGTTTCAATAATAAAAAATATGAGTTAAAAAGAATTTTATTTGTATAGATTACAGGTAAGCAACTATCTTTTCAAACATCTCATTTCAAGCTTTTAACTTATTTGTTTGAATTAAAGGCAAAATAAAAATAAAATAAAATAGAAAGTAAGATTGTTTATATTTAGAAAAAGTAAAAAATAAAAGATAATACGAAAAGAGTTTGTAATTGATGTAATAAAATAAATTTTTTATATATTTAAAAATAAGTTATAAAATAATTAGGTAAAATTAATTTTTAAAATATCAATTAAATTTAAAATAATAAAAATATTATCAAATTTTAATACATAAAAAATTTATATTTCAAAATGATAATATATTAAATAAATTATTTAAAAAATCAAAACTTAAATTAATTATTTTATTTTATTATTATTATTTTAATATTTTTGTTTTATTTTTTTACTATATAAAACATATATATATATATATATTAAATTAATTAATATTTTAATTTAAAATAAATTTTAGTGTTCTTTTATTATTTATCTTTTATAATATAGAAACATATATTAATAAAATATTAAATTAATATTATTTTAGTTATTACTTTATTATAATATAAAATATACTAATATAATACTAATAATATAATTATACAAGTTTATCAATTATATTCATAATCTAATAGTTTTGTAAAAGTAAATAATAATAAAATATTTGTTATTATTATTATTCATAAATATTTTATTATTATTTACATGATACTTAAGGTATAATTTATTATTATATCTTCTTTTGCAAATCTTTTGTACTGAGGGTGGAAAATTCAATAACAAAAGTTATTCTCGTATATTAAATTTCTTTCTTCAATTCTATTTGTTATTCGTCTGTATGCAGGACATTAGTGGAAACAAACACATTGTTTGAGCTATGTATTCTTGATTGTATTATTTGAGTTTATGTATTTTATAATAGTTTTTTTTTAATGCAGAATTGAATGATAGTTAACAATATTTCTCATTGGAGCCAATGAATAACTGACAAAATAGTACAAAATATAAGATAATAATAAATTATTTAATTATTAATATTTACATAATTAATTAAATGAAACGCAATTAAATGAAAGAGAAGGTTTTAATTTCAAAACTACTGAAAATAATTGTAAAATAAAAATGTAAATTATTTATAAATTTAATGTTAATTAATTAAATTAATCAATTTATTCAAATTTATAAATTAATTGAGTAACTAAAAGGCAAGTAAAATGATGAAAAAAAAGTACTGACCCGGCAAAAAAAGCAGAAGAGGAGAATTATCCAAACGCCGAGCGCACTCCAACGGCGAAAACCACCGCGGCGGTCCACCGTCCGGTACGATCAACTCCTTTGATTGCTCCAAATATTCCTTCCAACCGTTTATGCGTCGCTCATCCTTCTCTTTCTTCTCTTCTGCGCGCTTCACCTCTGCCGTCCCCGTCGGAGCATGCTCCCCCGACGTTGCGAGCCGCGTAGTAACAATTGAGGTCCGGTAGGAGTTCAGTTTTCCGACCGGCGACTTCAGAGGACCGCTGAAGGGCGCGGGGGGAAAGAGACAGGCCGCGGTGGCTGCCATGGCGGTGGATGATTTGAATATATATGAAAAGGTTTGAGGAAGTTACTAAGGTAACTGAAAAGCAAAATTAGAAAATGAAGAGTTTGTGAGTGTAACAAATGAGGACCCTGATTTATATCTAGAGAACGAAATCTGAAAAAGGAAGTGAAATTTATTAAATGAGAATATTATGAAACTGTTGAAAAAATGACAGCAGAAATTTCTCGACTTTTAAGACATTGATATACATTAAAATTTAAATTAATTTTATTTTAAAGTATTTGCTTTTCTAAATATTTTATTTAAATAAGTCAATTCAAATTTAATGAGTTTTGATCTTTTTTAATAAAGTATTCTAATTAGCATTAAATTCAAAAAATTATTTCAATATTAATAATTTAAAAATATCAATATTAATAATATTTTGTAGTAGATTTTAATTGATATTATTTTTAGTTAAAATTCTTCAACATATATTTATTTTATATTTATAAAATATTTTTTCAATTTACGTTAGATGAGATTATTTTTAAGTTATGAAATGTTATATCAGATTAGATATTTTAATGATAACATCGAGTTAAGCTTGTGCAAGGTCAAGTTAAGTCAGTTTGGATCAAAGTCAATTCAAGTCAACTAAAGTTTATATTAAGTCGAGTCAGTCTAGGTTTAGGTTAAGGTAATTAGGCTTGACCCAAGTCTAGTTAAATTGGTATGAGCTTAAGTTTAGTTAAGTTGGCTCGAGTCCAAGTCGATTCAAGTGGGACAAACACATATTTCAGTCAATCCAAGATGGGTGCACATTCATCGAAATTCAAGCCAATCTAAGTTCAGTCAAATTAGGTTAGGTTCAGATAGTCTTAATTTGATCCAGACCAGGTTGGGCCTATCTTGATCGACCAGGTCAAGCCCATATTTGGTCGAGTCGTGGTGGGTTCACATTCATCAGAGTTAGGGTCGATCCAATTTTAGCTAAGTTGGGCTAGACACAAGTTGGTTTTAGTCCTATGAATACTTGGTCGGGCCTAATCTGATCATGACCAGATTAAGCTAAGTTTGCCCAGGCTCAGATTGAGTTAAGTCAGCTCGGATCCTAGCGAGTCGAGTCAGGTTGGGCCAAGGTCGAGCTGAGTCAACCCAGGCCCAAGTCAAGCTAAGTTAGGGGACGTCCACATTCACTCAAGTCAAGGCAGTCCATATTCATCCAAGTCGAGACCAACCAACATTCAACCAAGTTGAGCTAGGCCTAAGTGGGTCATAGTCTGATCAAGAACCTCGATCAAGACCAAGTCAAGTCAAGTCCAAGTTGAGCCGATTCGGCTTGGGTTTAGTTGAGTCGAGTCGGCTTAGGCCCAATCAAGCTAGTCGACTTGGGTCCAAGTCAAGCTGAGTTGGGGTGGGATCATGTTCAGTCATTTTGCGCTCGACCCATGTCGCACCGAGTTCAGTCGAGTCCAAGTCATGTTGAATCCAAGTTAGGATGGGCTCAGTCAGACCGGGACAAGATTGGGTTAGGTTGGGCTAAGTCAAGTTGGGCATATATTGGGCAAAGAAATCAGGTCTGGGCCATGTCAAACTAAGTTGAGTTCATCCCACATCAGGTCAAGCTAAATTTACTTGAGCCCAAGTTGAGTTGGATTAATCTAAATTTAAATAAACTACAAAGACAAAAATGTGAATTTGGAAATATGAAAAATTTCAAATTCTTATCTTTTAGGTGGAATTTGAAATTCTTTAATTTTAAGTAATCTACTTAATCTAATAAAATTCTACAATTTCAATTTATATCCAAATTCATTATCTAAACAACATATTTAGTTATGAAGCATTCCAAATTCTTTAAAATAGATAACTAGCCTCTTAAAATGTGTTATTCAAACATAAGCTTAAAGTAATTTCCCTAAAAAAACAAAATTAAAAAATTCATTAACACAACCACATTTCCACCAAATTTACCAAACTATACTTACCTTTTTATTTTTATTTTTATTTTTTAAGTTTGGTGGCCACTGGGAAATTGGGATAGAGACGATGACACTAAATTTGATTATATTGGTCTATATTTTCAAATTAAAATTTTAAATTGATTTCCATTTTTTAATTTTTATGAATGTGAAATTTATGTCTCGTCTTTATATTTTATCAAGTATTAATTAAATAATTTTCTTAAAAAAATATATTACAACAACAAAAATTATGATATTATCAAAAATTTAATGTAAAAAGATGTACATTTTTCTTTTTTAATATCAACTTTTAAAGAAGAAATTATAATTATACAATGTTATTTTTGCAAATATTGTGAAGGAAAGTACTTCAAGTGAACTTGATGGATATTGAATAGGTTGAACAGTTAAAAAAGAAAGAAAAAACTTGTGTAGTAAAAAAAAGTTATTCAAATGAAATGAAACTAAGAATCAATCAAAGAGAATAGAGAGGACATGTTTTTTTAGTTACTTAATACACAAAGGTTTTACATCATTGTGATAAAAAACAAATAAAAAATAAAAAATCAAGAGAGTAGAAATGATGAAACATGTCCTGTAAATGATTTAATTTGATGAATTGTAGTTTACCTTCTTTAAGATGCAATACATCTTTTGAAAGAAAGATTTTGGAAAAGATGTGTAATTGAGATTATGAGGAAAGGGAGAGTAACTTGGAGACTTGAGTGAACTTGGTAAATATTAATTACTAGAACAATTGAAAATGATAATTAAAAATTGTATAGTAAGAGGAATGTTTTTCAAGTAAAATGACATAAAAGACCAAATAAAATAGTAAAAATAAGTTTTAATTTATCTAATAAACTAAGTATGTTTTAGTAATTTAAAATGAAAACCTTAAGGGACAAGATAAATATATATATACTTATTCTTATTTCCATATTCAAATTAAAATAACTATACATTACATTACTTTTATTGATACTCTTATCTAGTTAATAAGAAGATTAAAATCGAGAAGAGTTCAGATAATATTTATATAAATAGGTTATTCATTATCCCCTACTAGACAAAATTTTGAAACTCATTGTTAAGAAAATAAATTTTTAAAAAAATTGATAAGTATTATAAAGGGATAAATTTAAAATTTTAAACTTGAAATTCATTTATTAAAATCAAAATTTTTAAAAAACCAATAATAAATTATTTGTAAAATGAGAAATATTTTAACATCCCAATTAAAAAAAATTAATTATTATTTTTTGTATATTATTGTTAATAGATAATTATTTTTAATTTAATTAATATTATTAAATGATTGTTATATTTAGTAATTTTATGTTTGTTGTATAAAATCGGTGTTATTAATTTATGTAACTAAAATAAGTATTTTGAATAGAATTACAATAAATGTAACTAGAAAGAAATAAAATAGAAAGCACGAAGTTTAAATTATTTGGTAAACAAACCAGTAATAACAAAAAGAAAGAAGAGAAAAGTGCATATATTAATACAAATAATTGAATTTACAAAACTTTGGATGCATTTTTCGATATTAAATCTTGATTTTGTTTCTACAAGTTAGGCCATGTCTATTTAGTTGTATTTAAAGAAGAGTTAATAGTGAAAACCTGAGTCAGGTTTTGAGAGAGAGTCAAGTTTGAATTCCTTTGATCTTTGATTTCTAGAAGTGTTTTGACAGTTTGATCTTTTCATCTTGGGCATTTAACTTGACTAATTTTTTTTGCAATTCAAGGATTTTAGCCTCAATACTCTTGACTCTATTAGAGGATTTTTTTTCGTCAAGATTTTTCTTTTATTTATTTTCTTGAATCTTTATAATTTCTGCCTTATTCTTATTTATAGACTCTATGTTATCTTGGTCGAATTTTTGTCTCCATCGTTGCATCTTGAGAGTATAATGTTGTTTTTGCATTGTTTTGGAACCGTAAACAAATTATTTTGCTTCGTCCTCGAAACTGGTTGGTAGATTTGGAGTTGAACCAATTCTTTTAGCTAGATGAATTTCAGCGTTTCTTTGATGGATCTTGAATATGATTTTCCAAAGAAGACCCGTACGTGTCAGAAATTTCACTTGTCATCACGTCAATCTTGTTATAAGATAGGAACTAGACTCGTTATTGAGGAAATTGAGATAATAAATGGGTTCATCTCAATCTCATTTATGAGAATTGAATTAGGCCCTCAAGACACTCAAGATAGGTTCTTTAAAAGTTGTAAACCCCTGATCTCTTATTTGTGATGGAGAGAGTATTGACAAACAAACTTGTTAAACATTAGACGGTCCAAAGTTCCTTCAGAGGATTAAATCTTTTGATAAAGTTTTGATGATAACAAAACTCAAGTATACATTTATATTTGATAGATGACTTATATACATTGTGCAGTTAACATTATTATTAAAGCGGCATACACATGGTTCCATGAAGAGATAAGTTTTCTTACTATTTAATTTTATGTATTATTGATTTGATTTAAATTAATTTTATAGCATTATGTGCTTTAACGTTCATATTTATTCATAATGGAAATTATTCAAATTATTATGAAATATTTAAATGTGATTAATTGAGTTTATATCATATTATGCTTTAATGTTCAGATTTATTCATAACAGAAATTATTCAAATTGATGAGTATCTCAAATATAATTTCTCTATGTTATTTTAAATTATTTTCAATATAGAATTAATCAAGTTTAATGCAGTATAGAGATTAAAGAAATATTTGCAGTTTTAGGTCTATACATTAGAAAGTTAATCCCAACAGCTAGTTTCTAAAAAGCTACATATAGAGGAGTATTTCTAGTTGGAGAACAAGAAGCAAAAAGAGAAATACATCATATAATACATTGAAGAAAATATATTGAGTGTCTATTGTCAATTTGATATTAAGAGCATATAAATTTTTGGGTTGTGTGAAACCATTGTGTAATTCTTCACCATTGTGAAGTAAACCCTTGTGAACTTTCATTGTTCTCTCTTTTGAGAGTGTTTATTTCAATCTTGAGTGGTCTTGATCTCAGGGGGAGATAGGGACTAGTATAACCTGAAGAGGTTTGTGTACTCGTGATAACCTGAAGAGGTTTGTGTACTCGTGATAACCTGAAGAGGTTTGTGTACTCGTGATAACCTGAAGAGGTTTGTGTACTCGTTATAACCTGGATAGGTTTGTGTACACATTATAACCTGGAGAGGTTTGTGTACTCGTTGTAACCATTTATGATATAGTGGAACCTCTTGAACGGTTTGTTCAAGGGAGAACTGGACGTAGCCCAAGAGATTACGGTGAACTAGTATAAAACTGCTTCATCTGTGCTTATATATTCTTGCCTTGGACAATCTTGCTTGGTGGTTCTTGTTTATAATGAATTGAGTTTAGGCTCCATTCAACCCCTCCCCTTCTGAAGCCAGCTGTTCCTACAAAACTTGTGCCCCTCATAATCATTTTCGCAATTGGATTTGGGAAATAAAATGGTCGATTAAGAGAAGTTACATGCATAAAGTAAATTTAAATTATTTAAGCTTGCATGTAAGTTTATAGCGAATGAGGGGTTATTGATGTGATTCCACATCAATAAGATATGCTGCAAGAAGACTTGTTACAAAATCTCAAGAAAGAAAAAATAAAGAAGATAAACTTAAAAGTCAATATCAAAACTACAAAAGAAGATTTATAAGAGAAATACTAGGGAGATTAGAAAAAAAGTATATAAAAGTACATTTCTTTCAATATTTTTCCTAATTTACTTATTAATAAAAATATAGAAAACATGTTTTTTTTTCAAGGAAAAAAATTTAAGACTCTTAGTTTGATTCAAAAACAAGAGACTGGATTGACAAATTAAGTGTATTAACAAAATAAGACTTAATCTCTTCATATTCCATGTAAGTGTTTTGTTTGGAAAAGTATATGCATTAACCAAAGAAGCATTAAACTCTTCTTCTTCTCAAGCTAGCCTAGATAGGTAGTATTTATTCATTTTTAACATAAATCATAAATGAAATTAAAGATTGAAGAGAAATTTTATTTGTTTCCATGAGTTCTCTAGAGGTATGCACTACTTTTTTCATGAGTATTGAATTTTCTAAATTCAAGTGACATTTTTCTTTTGCACTTATCTTTCTCTTAAAAAATGTATTTTTTTATCTTTTTTTTTCTCTTCCATCTTTTGTATTTTAATTATTCTTGAATTTTTCTTTGAGTTTTATACTTCTTACTCCAGCTTTGTATTGTGTAAATCATATTTCATGAATTCCTAATTACTTTTACAGATTAAATTGATTATTTTTTTGTTTCTATTACATTATTTTAATGGTTTCTTCATTTTAATTGGTTTAAACTTCGTGTATTTTGTTTCTATCCTCTTTTTGATAGATCCTAAATCATAAACATAAAAATAAAGATTCATCAATTATTACTCAAAACATGTTTGACATTGATTGTTGTGTTAGTTATCGATGTATCAAGTTCCCATGAATAGAGGTATAATAGAGATATAATAAAGATATAGATCAAATTGATATAAGGGAAAAAGATTAAAATAAAATAATCTTACTCCTATGTTTAGTTTTAAAGAAGTCCTAGAAAATTAGACTCTTATTGACAAAATAAAACAATTTATTGAAATTTTATAACATATGAATAATGAGTAAATGCCATCAATCGTAGATCTCTTACTCTTTTGAGAGAAGTATGAGGAATCTTGATGGAATCACTTGATATGTAAATTTTACTCTCAGTGTTTAAGCCACTAGTAATTAGCTCAACTAATGGAGGTGAAGACTCTTGAATGAGAACCTCATTTTACACATTAAGTGTAGTAGAAACAAAAAATGGTCAGGTTTTCGAGTGATTATTGGAGTATGATCATGCTAACTAAGGATGAGTTTCCCTTTGTTTATTTTTGGCTTTCAGGAATATATAATTGAGATTTTCTTACCTTAGTTGAAATAGGTGGTTTGGAAACAACTAAGAATTTAGTTTGCCCCAATGTAAGTCAAGTGAAGAGACTAATATATGGGAGTGGCCGATAACATATCGGCTTGGGTAACCTGCATGGTAAGAGGCATGTGGGTAACCTGTAATGTACCGTACACCCAATAGTCCCACATCGCTTAGGAGTCGAGGCCAAGGTCAGTTTGTATACACCTTCCTCCCTCAACCCACCGAGAAACCTTTTAAGGACAAAACCGTGACGGAACAACCGAGCTCCAAAGCGGACAATACCTTGGACGTGGTGATTGACCCTAGTGATTCCATCTTAACGGACTTGAGGTCGGAACATTAACACTCTCTTAGGTTTTAGTCAATTCATGTAGTCAAGGTGAAAAACAATTCTTATCTTTTTAGGAAAGTGATAAGGGTCACGTGCTCACATCGTGATCCTAATGCAAGGAAAAGTGGCAGAGGAAATATGTTAGTTAAGAACTTGTCAGAAACTATAGATAAAACGAGGCTATATGATTTATTTGAAAAATATGAGAATATTTTGTCCAACAAAGTTATCGTGTATGACGATAGGAAAAGCGAAGGATGTAACTTTGTTCAATTTGAGTCAGAGGTTAGGGTTTGTAAGGATTTGATGGTGGAGCTTCTCCATCTTGTTGTGGCACTAGATGGTGGACTTGGCAGGTTAGGCGAGGTCGTAGTCGCAGCGAACGGTGAGGATAACGGTGACCTCCTCTCGCTGGTTGTGGCGGAGGGGCCGTGCTTGAGCGCGTACACTTCTCCTAATAGGTGCGGATGAGGTGGCCAGTTTCTCATTGGCACTATTTGCAACTTCCTCTAACTCAAATTGAAAAAAGTTACATCCTTCGCTTTTCCCATCATCATACACGATAACTTTGCTGGACAAAATATTCCCATATTTTTCAAATAAATCATATAGCCCCATCTTATCTATGGATTCTGTCAAGTTCTTAACTAACATATTCCCTCTGTTACTTTTCCTTGCATTAGGATCACGATGTGACCATGTGACCCTTATCACTTTTCCAAAAAGATAAGAATTGTTTTTCACCTTGACTGCATGAATTGGCTAAAACCCAAGAGGCCATTAAAACTAAAATATACAAGGCAATCGCAGAAGCTAGTTTCATAGCAACCATTGACATTGCCGAAAATCTTAGATAAATAAGCACATTATATAAAATTAAACTATCTTAGTACTTAAAGTAACATGAGTATATGAAAGTTAAATTCTAAATAAAATATATAAAATTAAAATGTGTTCAGAATTAAGTGTTTGCTTAAAAAATATTTTTATCCATTCATGCCTAATTTTTGGCAAATATTTTTTGATTTATTTACCATTTGATTTTTTCAAAAGCATAATTATAATGTTATATATACAATTTTCACAAATTGCATGTTGATCTAAATCACACAAAAATATATGGTTAGTGTGAATATAAAATTAACATACAACTTGAGGGTTTTTCCTAGGCAAAGGTATAATAGAACTATTGTATGTAACTTCACCTTGTAAATAGAGAGAAATTATGTTTAGTGCAAAATCACTAACGGATAAGTGTCATAATATAATCTTGGTAAATATTTATGTGAAATGTTAATAACGCACTATTCTAAAATTTTCATTATGCTTTATATCCCCTCATATAAAATTAATAAAATAATATAATCTTTGAATCTAAAATGAAAATGGAGGGATTAAGATGATTCTTTAGAATAATAATGTTGCCTTGTGGGGTAGGAAAAATTTTACCTTACCCCGATGGGCACCAAATGTTCTTACCCGACCCAAGTGGAGATCGTTTGTTGTAGTGTTGGCGGAACCGAGTTGATGATAATGAACCGAATGGGGGTCCACCTGCAGAAGACTATTCGATGCTCAAGTCAGTAAAAGTGCAAGAGTGCAAAAAGGTGTTTAGAAGGATATGAGTAAGAGGATAGTAAGATAGATGATACTCCTTTAGTCAAATAACTCCCTTTTATAAGGCATGTCACTAAAGACCATATATTTCCCGATTATGATTTTGTACGAGAATCACGAATTACTAGAATAAATCAGAATAAATGCTATTGATTGGTAATTAAGGGTGAGGCCTTACTATCGCATAGGTACAATAATAATTATTTATTTAAAACCAAACATTTACATATTTTTATAAATGTTTATTTAAAAAAGTTTGAAGAATAAAATCATAAATTGAAAGTTTTTAAAAATTGCTAGTCTTTGATTTAAGAATTCATAGAAAACATACGAAAAAAAATTATCTTTCAGCATGAATGTGATATTTGAAAGAGTCTTATCTATTGTAACTTGTTTGATTAAAGGTGAAAAAGTAAAAATACAAATAAAATTAAAAAAATGGAACTATTTAATTACATTAAAAAGGTAAAAAATATTAAAAAACTGATTATTTTATTATTAATAATTTTATTTTATTTACTTTTTAAAATTATTTGCTATTATTATAATTAAAAATTTATAACATATTAAATATGTAACATAAATATAAATAAATATTATGTCTTTCAATCTCTTATCTTTCCGCAGCCTCTCCCTCCTCCCATCTGCATATACAAACAAGACATAATTATCCAGTGTCTCTTGCGTATTTGTGCTGATTGAACTCTTATTTTTTTTCCAACCACAAAAAGTATTTTTTCTCTATATGTTTTGTTTTTAAACTTTTAAGGATTTTGATTAAAAATCATTATGTAAAAGCTTATAAAATTACAGTTACTTTACCATCTAATTACAAATTATCATCAAATGCATTTGTTTTTATCACGTGAAGTTGTAGGTACATAGACAATCATTGAACTTTAACAACCACTAAGCTAACTCTTTTGCTTGGTAGATGTATATGTTAAACTTGTTAATATCCGATTTTGTCCGGGTAAAATATACCAATAATTTTTTTTTATTAATTTATTCAATTTTTGTAGATGCTTTAATCACAAAAAAAATTATTTTTAAATTAAATTAATTGAAGTTTCTTGGTAAAATAAAAGAAATGTTTTAAGAAAAATAATAATAATTGAATTTTTAAAGAATTAAAGGTTAATTGTTTTTTTTTTAAAAAAGAAGAAACTAATTAAAGAATTAAAATAATAGATAAAAAATGTCTGCCACGTGGCAAGCTAGGATTGGAGAATTTTCGCCTGCCACGTGACAAGCCAGGAGTGGAGAGTTTTTGTGAATGGAATTTGGCACATGGAAAAGCGGAAAACAGAATGGAATTGGGCACGTGAAGAGCAAAAACAGAATGGAATTAGGCATGTGGAGGAGCAAAAACAGAATTGGCGCCTTAGACCAACTAGGCCACCTTTATTTTGTTGTTACATTCTTCCAAAATAAATTCAAATGCCTATTTCGCAAGCCACTAAACTGCTCCTTGCACCCCCACATATTCTGACTTGCACCTCCAGACTTTTGGAAATTTCTGAAATGCCCTCGCCACTAGCTGGTTTGGGCCTGCTACCTGCACCTCCATTAATCAGAATTCGCACCTACAAGTACTTGAAAGCCCTAAAATACCCCTGCAACTATTTTGGCTGAATTTGCTTCTTGCACCTCCATATTTCTGGATCTGCACCATATCTCTCTCTAATTCCTAAAACACCCTTAATTTAATTTTCTTTTTTTTTATCTTTTATCTTTTAACATTGGATTATTCTTTTTTAAAAAAAAAGTACATTTTCAATAAAAAAATTTTGTTTGTTTAAATAAATCCTAAACGACCATTCGCGTCATGTGTGATTCTTCTTTTTTTTTAAAAAAATAATAATAATAATAAATATCAATTCGTGATTTAAGTTCTAAATGACCACACGCGTCATGCGGAATTTAGTTTAAGGAGTTTCAATTTTCGCTTGGGATTATCAAAAGACCGAACGCGTCTATGATATGCCGAAATGAAATTAAACTTTCAAACTAATAAATATATAATAATAAAAAAATATAAAATGTCAAAATTTCTCAAAATAACTCAAATTTGGTAGAACTACGTATTCCCTGATTTTTCACCCGTTAAGGATGTTGATACGTAGGAGCAGGGTCAATCCTTGTCGGGTCCCTTAATTTAAAAATTATTATTTTGTTTTAATTATTTTTTTATATATATTATATTTTTGGGAAAAATAAATATTCTAAAAACCACATTTGATTTTGATTATTTAATTAAAGGTATTGTCTTAAGACAGGCGCTGTGGGGTGCTAATACCTTTCCCACGCGTAACCGACTCCCAAACTCATTTCTAGTTCGCAGACTTATTCCTTATTCTTTTCTTTTTTCACAAAAAAATTATGGTGGCGACTCCATTTCTTTCTTTCCATTTGTTTCTATGTGGACCGCCATACCCGTCGTAATTTTTAGGTCGCGACAGCTGGTGACTCCATTGGGGACAATTTTGAGAGTCAGGCCATTTAATTAAATGAGTGAAAACAAATGTGATTTTATGAATGTTTGTATTTCCCTTTCTTTTTGTATTACTTATTTTATTTCCTTTATTATGATTTGTTCTATTTGTTTTATTGTTGTTGCTGAAATATTGAACCCTAGGATAGACGACATGCTTTATCTGCTATATCTGTCATATCTGCCTGGGACTTTTCTGGTTGTTTTGCAGGTGAGGGGTTGGGTGCATACAGGTTTTACTCCCTTCACACACACACTCTGCATGCATATTTCCTGAGTGGGATCCTAAAACCCCGGATCTAAGCATAGAATTAGAGGGATTCAGTGATACTGGAATGGATGTACTTCCTACTTTGGTTTTCATGAGAATCCCAGCCAAAGTGTGTTCTCTTATTGTCTGTTCATAAGCTAGTTGTTTAACGACAGCTTTGGATAAGATGATAATGAGGGCCATAGCTCTGGTGACCTTTATACATTTAGGGATTAGGGAACTTACCTTGTGAGAATGCATGTAAAGATCTTAGAACCCTAGGTGTTACGCTGCCGATTTGTTTAAGAGCACTAAGGGAGAAAAATCATGAACTGCAACCACTCACCGGCATGACAAGACAGAATGTTTGCTATGGAGAATGGAAAAGTGTGGAAATGAATTGTTTAATGCATATCATTCATGTTGTTTTCATGCATCATTATTTTGTTCTAAACAAAATTTTTGAAAATTGTACACCAGATCATGGAAGTTCATCCTGGATTAGAGGTTGAGAAAGGACCAGAAGTTTCTGATTTGAAAAAGAAATTGAAATGTAAACCGATACGAAATAATTTCTCTAATCTCCGGGAGCTTAGTAGGAAGTTGAAGTCTATCCAGAGGGCAGCTTTTAGAAGAAAGTATGGGAATTTGTTAGGGTTGCTGGAGTTGGACATAGAGATGGATATTGTCACCGCACTTGCTCAGTACTATGATCCATCCATGAGATGCTTCTTGTTCCAAGACTTCTAGTTAGTACCTACCATCGAGGAATATGAACAAATCCTGGATCTGCCTTTGGGTGGGGGAATCCCTTATAGACATTGTGAGCAGCATTCTTCTATTTTGACTATATCATCCATCTCCAGAATTCCTCAAGACATGCTGAAGAGTCGATTAATTTCTGTAAGAAACACTAGAGGATTTTCTCAGAGATTCTTGGAAGCTCATCTCCAACAGCTAAGCATAAAAGAAGATTGGGAGACATTCATAAATGTATTGGCTCTCATACTCTATGGAACCATATTGTTTCCCTATTCAAATGATTATGTGGAGTACGCCGCTATTGATATATTTGTGGCTGTGAGAACCAGATTTGAGAATCCCGTTACAGCAGTGTTAGCTGAGACTTACCTAGCACTAGATTTGTGCTATGAAAGGAATGTGAGAAAGATGATTTGCTCGGTGCATGTTCTGTATGTCTGGTTGATGTCTCGTATAGGCGATAATATTCTTGGAGTCAGATGTCCGATAGAGCTTGTGACCCGTAAGAAGCTAGATAAAAGGACAAGAAAGGAGTGGGCTTTATTTATTGCTGGTCTAAATCAAAAGAAGATCATATGACAACCGTCATGGCAGCAAAGGTCGAAGCTCATATATAATTGTGAGGGCTTCCCTAATGTGCCTCTTATAGGAATAAGAGGGTGCATTAGCTATAATCCAGTTCTAGCTCAGAGGCAGTTTGGCTACCCAATTAGAGGAGCGCCTACACCTGATGTCTTAGTACCATTTGTGTGTTATTATCAGGATGGATTTGTGAATGACACTTTACGTTAGATCCTCAATGCTTGGAAGAATATATTATGTGCGGAAAAGGACACTAGATCATGGTCAGTTGACAGAGAAATCCCATATCAGCAGTGGCTACTAGCCAGAGTAAGAGAAGTCAAGTTGCCTTATAAATTGACAGATCAGGTGCCTTTGGGAGAACCTGTGCTTAAGGAGCCTACAATTTACACAAGATCTGAAGAAGTTCAGAAACTGAAAGAAGAGATCGAGCAGCTGAAGAGGAAGAATGATGTGCTGAATAATGACATGCAGAGCCTTCAGCATGAATATTTGAATGTTAAGGTAGACAATGAAAGGTTGATAAAGAAGCAGAAAGTTGATAAGGAATGCATTATGGG